>R19__coassemble_608_pt1 | contig 15197 bp, 13 predicted proteins | sample R19__metabat2_low_PE_008 | metagenome-assembled genome bin R19 | reverse complement strand
GTCTCGTTTTCACTAAAAGCAGTTTCGTAGCCACAACCCTCCTGCATTTTCCCGGCGGATAAATTTCCACGGACACCTACAGGACCTGCCACTGGCAGCTCCTTACAGACGCATGGCGATAAAAAGAAGGGATTTCACAATCCGGCGGCAGATACCGTCAGATGTGTGAAATCCCTTGATTTTTCTACACTTTTTCAGTTGGCCTTAGACAGAAGAACTACGCACTCCTCCGACTCTGCTAAGCTCAGACTTCGCCTTCGGCTCGTCTTCACTAAGCGCCGCTGGATGGTGCTCCGTAATCTGCTCTCGTCGTCCCTTCGGTCCTAGACAGCAGAACTACGCACTCAACGTGTACCGTCTGCGGGAACATGTCCACGCAACATACTTTTTCAAGCTTATATTCTGCAACTTTAAAGCTTCTTAAGTCTCTTTGAAGCGAAGTCGGTTTGCAGCTTACATAAACAATCTGGTCGACTCCCCATGAAAGGATTTTTCCTAATGCTTTTGGATTAATTCCTTCGCGCGGCGGATCTAAAATTAAAGAATCTGGCTTTCCTAAAGAATCTACTGCTTTTAAAACATCTTCTGCAACAAATCTTGCGTTTTCAATTCCGTTTAATTTTGCATTATCTTTTGCAGCTTCTACTGCCTCTTTTACAATTTCAACGCCTATTACTTCTTCGGCCGAAGGACTCATAAGCTGGGCAATTGTTCCTGTTCCCGAATAAAGGTCAAATAAAAGCCCATGGGCATTCGATGCATATTCTCTTGCTTTTTCATAAAGCACTTCTGCCCCATTCGTATTTGTCTGGAAAAATGAAAATGCAGAAATCTTAAACTTAAGGCCTAAAACTTCGTCATAAATATAATCACGGCCAAACAGAATTTCTGTTTTATCGCTTTTTACAATATCAGAAAGCGCATCATTAACTATGTGGAGAATTCCTGTGATTTCTCCGTCCAGTTTTAAATTTTTAAGACCTTCTGCATAATCTTCTAAAATCTTTTTCTCATCTAATGCCTCTTTTTTAGTCTCCGCATCAAGGGTAGCATTTTCTCTTCCACTAATATCAGAGTCCGTAACTAAGGCAACTAAAATTTCTCCTGTCTTTTCGGCCCTTCTTAAAAGAAGATGACGCAGCCATCCTTTATGAGATTTTCTGTGATGAAAATCGATTAAACCTTTTTCGTAAAAATCGCAGAAAAAATCTCCTGTGAAATTTCTTATTATATTCAAATCAGAATGAATGAGCTTACAATCTTTAAGGTTAACAACATCCATGAAGCTTTTCTTTTTATGGAGTCCTAAAGCAAATGGCCCGTCTTTAAATTCATCTCCGAAAGTAAATTCCATTTTGTTTCTGTAGCATGTTTCAGAAGGGCTTTCTAAAATTCCTTCAAACTCATAATCAGAATAGACATCATCTATTAAGGCCTTAACCTCACCCGCCTTCATCTCAAGCTGCTTTTCATATGAAATTTTTTGGTAGGTACATCCTCCGCATTCTCCGAAATGTGGACAGAGCGCCTGTCTGTCTTCATATTTAGTTACATCAATTTGTTTTTTCTTTGACATTAGATTTAAACACATAATCCAGCTGCCTTTTAGTACAGCTGGATTATTCCTTTCTCAAATGTTTTAAATTTTCTTAAGCTTTGCAAAAGCCGCAAACATTTTCTTTGTTCCAAAGTCTTCGAAGTCAACTGTTACTTCATAATCTCTTCCGCCTTCATCAATCTGAAGAACTACGCCTTCACCAAATTTGATATGGCTTACTCTGTCTCCAACTTTATACTCAAGGCCTTCAGAATTTTTAACTTCAAACTGAGTCTTTTTATTATTTGAAAAACTTCCCATTCCGCTATCTAAACTTCCAAAACCTCTTGCATAGCTTGAAGTTTCTTTAGACTTATATGAGCTTTCTCCTCCAAAACCGAAAGGCTTTCTTTGAAAGCTATCTTTTGTCGCCTGGCTTTTCTTTCCAAATTCGAATTCGTCCGATTTCTTTTTCGCTACATATATGTTATTTCTGTCAGGCTCTAAAAGTTCTTCTGGAATTTCTTTTACAAATCTTGAAACAACGGAAATCATAGTCTCGCCTCTAACCATTCTCATTTTAGAGGCAGTAATTATAAGATTTCTTTTTGCTCTTGTAATTGCAACATAAGCTAAGCGTCTTTCCTCTTCTAAATCAGAAGGGTCATCCGAACAAATTGATGCATTCATTGGAAAGAGTCCGTCTTCCATTCCACATAAGAAAACATTTGGAAATTCAAGTCCTTTTGCAGAATGAACGGTGATGAGTGAAACATAATCTTCATCCGCATCCCATGAATCGATATCCGCAATTAAAGCGACTTCTTCTAAGAATCCGCTAAGCGTTGGGTTTTCATTTACTTCCTCATAAACTACAAGCTTATTTATTAATTCCTCGATGTTTTCAATTCTTGTTTCAGAATCATCTGTCTTTTCAGCCTGAAGGTCAGCAAGATAGCCTGTCTTATCTAAGACTTCATCCATGAATTCTTTTAAAGTAATTTCAGAAGGAACTTTTTTCACTTCTTCCTTTAATCCATCGATTATGTCGGTAAACTTCTTAAGCTTATCTCCCGTCTTTCCAAAAACGCCTTCAACAATTCCGCTTTCAAGTCCTGAGTAAAAACTAATTCCTCTGTCATTTGCAAAGCGCGTAACATTATCAACCGTTGTTTTACCAATCGATCTTTTCGGAACATTTATTATTCTTTTAACTGCAACATCGTCTCTTTCATTATCAATAGTTTTTAAGTAAGCAAGGACATCTTTAATTTCTTTTCTCTGATAGAAATTTACTCCGCCAACGATTTTATAAGGAATGTTTTCCCTTATAAAAGCTTCTTCTAAATTTCTTGACTGGGCATTTGTTCTATAAAGACAAGCTGTATCTTTATAGCTAAAGCCTTCTTTTTTCAGATCAATAATCTTGCTTATGACTCTGTCGGCTTCAACATAAGGATTGTCGACATGATAAAAAGTAATTTTTGCCCCTTCTCCCTTATCAGTCCAGAGACTTTTTGCTTTTCTGTTTTTATTATTTTTTATTACTGCATTTGCAGCATCTAAGATATTTTTCGTTGAACGATAATTTTGCTCAAGGCGCACAACCTTTGCACCCGGAAAATTTTTTTCAAAGTTTAAAATATTTTCAACATTTGCGCCCCTGAACTTATAAATACTTTGGTCATCATCACCAACAACACAGATGTTTTTATATTTATCTGCCAAAAGCCTTACAAGTTCAAACTGAGCCATGTTCGTATCCTGATACTCATCAACTGAAATATACTTGAATCTTTCCTGATACATATTTAAAACTTCTGGAAACTTCTTAAAGAGTTCAACAGTCTTTACAATCAGGTCATCAAAATCAAAGGCATTATTTGCTTTAAGCTGCCTTTGGTACTCTCTATAAACTTTTGCAACTTTTTCAAGATAATAATCACCCGATGCATCAAGTTCAAATTTGTCTACACTGATAAGTTTATCCTTTGCAGAAGAAATCTGGCCCATGAACCATTTTTCCTTAAACTGCTTAGTATCAATATTTAAAAGTGCGCAGGCATTCTTTATTACTGTTTTAGAATCGTCAGTATCGTAAATAGTAAAATTTGTGTCATATCCTAAAAGACTTGAGTGCATTCTTAAAATTCTTACACACATAGAATGGAAGGTGCTAATCCATGCACCTCCTGCCGAAAGTCCGAGCATCGCTTCAACTCTTTCTCTCATTTCAGCTGCCGCCTTGTTTGTAAAGGTAATTGCTAAAATTTCTTTAGGTGAAACGCCTCTTTCTTTAATAAGATAAGCAATTCTGTTTGTTACTACTCTGGTCTTTCCAGAGCCTGCTCCTGCTAGTATAAGAAGCGGTCCTTTTGTACAAAGAACCGCTTCGTTTTGTCTGTCATTAAGTCCTTCTATCATTACTTTCCTTCTTCAACCCTTTTGATAAGCATTTCGTATCCGCCGTTTCCGTCATCAACCGAACGTTTAACTCTGCTGATAGTTGCAGTTGACGCACTTGATTTTTCAGCAATTTCCTGATAGGTATATTTTTCACCCAAAAGCTTTGCCACCTGAAATCTTTGTGCGAGGGTTAAAATTTCATTTGTTGTACATAAATCTTCAAAAAACAGATAGCATTCTTCAACGTTTCTTAACTGAAGAACTGCCTCAAATAAGCCTGTTACTTCATCTGTTTTAATCTTCTTAGCCATTATAAATTCCTCTTTCTATGGTCTTTTTGATCCGCATGTTGGACAGAAGTTTCCTGTATTAACTGCTCCGCATGAACATGTCCAGCCCTGTGGTTCTGGTTTTTTGTTTCCACACTGCGGACAGAAGTTTCCTGTATTAACTGCTCCGCATGAGCATGTCCAGCCATCTGCCTGAGGTGCTTGCTGCTGAGGTGCTGCTTGAGCTGCCTGGGCTGCGCCCTGTGCATAAAGATTGCTGATATTTGCTCCTGCCTGCTGAGCCATTCCCATTCCAACGAATCCGTTCATTGCACCTGCTTTGTTGTTTGCTGCTGCTTCCATTGCGCTTGCCTGAGCTCCTGCAAGAACTCCTGCTGCAAGAGAAGGATCTTTTAATGCTCCACCTCTTTGAGTCTGTTTGATGAGTTCCTGATCTTCTTCTGGAAGTGTAACAGAACCAAGTGCAACTGAAACTACTTTAAGTCCTCTAAGCTCTGACCATTTCTGTGAAAGCTGGGTATTCATTGCCTGCTCTAATTCTGTATTATGAGCAATAATTTCGCTTGGACGAAGTCCTAAAGCTGAAAGATTTGCAAATGCAGGCTGAAGAGCGCTTATGAATTCTGTTTTAAGCTGAGTTTCAAGTTCGCTTCTTCTATACTCATCTGAAACATTTCCACAAACGTTTTTATAGAAAAGGATTGGGTCGTCAATCTTGTAAGAATAAACACCTGAACATCTTACAGAAACATCAATGTCTAATCCTACATTTTTATCAACGACTCTGAAAGGAATTGGATTTGGTGTTCCGAATTTGTTATCTATTAATTCTTTTGTATTAAAGTAGTAAACTCTCTGGTCATGACCTGTTGATCCACCGTACTGAAAACGCTGGCAGAACTTGTTGAAAGATTCTTTTAAGCCGTCACTTAATCCACTTGAGAAAATGCTTGGTTCAGTTGATGAATCGTAAGTATATTCTCCTGCTTCAGCACAGATATCAACAATTTCACCATTGTCAACGATTATCATGCACTGTCCATCTGCTACAACAACACCTGAACCTTTTGTTATGATGTTGTCGCTTCCTTTTGTGTTTGATGAACGGTTTCCAATAGCTTTCTGACCTTTAACCATTAATACATCTTTATCTAAAGCTTCACAGTAGAAAAAGTCTTTCCATTGATCAGCTAAAACTCCGCCTGCTGCACCTAAAGCTGCTCTAATTAAACCCATAATAGTTCTCCTTTCACTATTAAAATATATTTAAACACTATGGTTCTTTAACACTTTAATGTCTGATAATAATATACTCCAAAAGTCAGTATCTCTCAACTAAAATTTTTATCATAATTAATTAATTTTTTTAGTTCTTTGGGTTGTATTTTTCAGGCTTGTGGTTTAGAATATTTCTAAAATTTAACAATTGTGTAACAGTCTTGTAAAACTTAAAAAGACACTCTAATATGTTCAATCTAATCACCTGAACATATTCTTTTATGCACAAAATTTCGAAGAAAGGAGGAAAACAAAATGGCAAATGAAATGGAAGAAGTTGTAACTCCTTCAATCGAAGAACAAATCTCTTCTCTTATCGAAGAAAAAAAATACGCTAAAATAAGAAACTTATTTGTTGAAATGGAGCCTGCCGACATCGCAACTTTATTAAATGACTATCCAAGAGAAAACTCTGTAATTCTTTTCAGACTTTTATCAAAAGAACTTGCAGCAGATGTTTTCGTAGAAATGGATTCTGATGTGCAGGAGCATTTCATTAAAACATTCTCTGACACTGAGCTCCGTGACATCATGGATGAAATATATCTTGATGATGCTGTTGATATCGTCGAAGAAATGCCAGCCAATGTTGTAAAAAGAATTCTTGCAAACACTGACGCTGACACTCGTTCCATGATTAACAAAATTTTGCAGTACCCGGAAGATTCTGCAGGAAGCATAATGACTGTCGAGTACGTCAGCTTAAGAAAAAACATGACTGTCGGAGAAGCTATTATCAGAATAAGGCGTACAGGAGTTGATAAAGAAACTATTTATACCTGTTATGTTACAGATTATAACCGGACTTTGCTTGGAATTGTTTCAGCTAAAGACCTTCTGCTTTCAGAAGAAGAAACTATAATAGGCGACATAATGGATACAAATATTATCTCTGTTCATACTCATGATGACAGAGAGGAAGTTACTCAGAAATTTGCTAAATATGATTTCCTTGCCATGCCTGTTGTCGACGACGAAAACAGACTCGTTGGAATTGTAACCATCGATGATGCTATTGATGTAATGCAGGAAGAGGCCACAGAGGATATTAAAAAGATGGCTGCTATCAGACCTGTAGATAAGCCTTATTTCCAGACATCTGTCTGGCAGACTTATAAGGCAAGAATACCTTGGCTTTTGATATTGATGGTTTCTGCAACCTTCACCGGACTTATTATCACTAAATTTGAAGATGCGCTTTCAGTTTCAATTGCGCTTTCTGCTGCGATTCCAATGCTGATGGACACTGGCGGAAACTCAGGCGGCCAGGTTTCAGTTACAATAATCCGTGCCCTTTCGCTTGATGAAATTCATTTCAAAGATCTTTTTAAAGCTTTGTGGAAGGAATTCAGAGTCGGTATTCTCTGCGGAATCACGCTTGCAATAGTTAACTTCCTTAAGATGCTGATAATCCAGCCGGATGTAGGCGTTTTAGTAATGGCGACGATTTCAATTGCTCTTTTCTGCGCAGTAATACTTGCAAAAATTGTTGGTTGCCTTTTACCAATGTTCGCCCAGAAAATCGGCTTTGACCCTGCAGTAATGTCAAGCCCGTTCATCACAACAATTGTTGATGCATTAACGCTTCTCATCTACTTTAACGCAGCCGTTCTAATCATGGGAATTTCGGCATAAAAATATTTTTCGCAAATCAAAAAAGCTGTTGCATTTTATTGCAACAGCTTTTTAAGCTCATCTACAGTAAAAATATATTCCGAATTGCAGAAATGACAGCTTGTTGTAATCGGCTCTCCGTCATCAACCATTCTCTGTAACTCTTCTTTGCCAAGCGTAATTAATGCTTTGGCATATCTTTCTTTTGAACAGTGGCAGTAATACTGAACCGGCACCTCATCTATTACTTCAAGATCAAAGTCTTTAAGAACTTCTTCTAAAATTTCTTTTGGTCCCATTCCTTCCTGCATCATTGTTGTAACAGGCTTTATGTTTTCTAATTTTTTCTCCAAAGCATCTGCGATTTCTTCTTCACATCCCGGCATGAGCTGGATAATAAAACCGCCTGCCTGCATTACATTCTGGTCAGGCCCAACAAGCACGCCTAAGGCGACCGAACTTGGTGTCTGTTCTGATTTATAGAAATAATAAGTTAAATCTTCTGCTACCTCGCTTGTTCCTAATGGAAGCTGGCTTACATAAGGCTCTTTAAGGCCAAGATCTTTAACAACTGTAAGTTCACCGTAGCCAATTGCTGCTCCAACATCAAGCTTTCCCGCATAATTAAGCGGAATCATGACAAGCGGGTTATTAACATAGCCTTTAACATTTCCTTTAGAGTCACATGTCACTACTACTGCGCCTAAAGGACCATCGCCCTTCATCGTGATTGTAAGGACGTCTTTTTCGCCCTTCATCATTATACCCATCATTGCACCGCCCATTAAAAGTCTTCCGAGCGCTGCTGTTGCAACAGGTGTTGTTTTATGAAGGTCTCTTGCCTTTTGCACAAGTTCATTTCCTTTAATTGCAAATGCTCTTATTTTATTGCCTGCTGCTGTTGCTCTTAAAATATAATCAGACATATTTACTCCCATCTATTTTTTGCTTTGCGCATCTACCTGTTCTTTTACTTTTCTAAAATGCTCTGCTTCTAAATCTTTTTGCTTTTGTACCATGTTAGTTTCATCTTTACTAAATTTTTTATATATAAACTGAATGGCCCACATGAAAAACGGAACTGCTACTGTTGCGAAAATACATGCAAGAAGCCAGCCGGAAGTATCTCCGTTTCCGAAAACTCCAACTACAAAAGTTGCAATATAAATTCCAAGAAGGATAACTATTCCTATTATCGCTAATACTCTTTTTGCTGTTTTGTTCATTTTATTTTCCTAAAAATCTCTTAAAATTTGCTTTTTTATTTTACTATCGCTTTAGCAACTTGTCACTTACTAAATAAAATTTTATTTTTTAAATCTTTAATTGAAATAAATGAAAAAGATAAATATAATGTATAAAGAATTAAAAATTTAGGAGTAAAAAAATGGCAGGAGCAAAAGCTAATGTTAATCATATTTTCCTTACAGGAAAAATCCAAGTTGGAAAATCAACTATTTTAAGAAGCATATTAGAAGATCATCCGGACTGGCAGTTAAAAGGCTTTTTTACAAAATGGATAAGAAGAGGTCCTTCAAACAAAGCCGGACTTTATATTTTCCCGGCCGACAGAGAAACGATTTTTAATGTTCAGGACTATTTAGATAATATCGACGAAGACGACTGTCCTTTATTAGACCCTGATCTTCTTAAATCTGAAAATCTTCTTGCCGAATTCAGTTCTGATAATTACAAAAAGAAATGTGTTCATACAGAAGCTTTTGATCTTTGGGGCAAAAAACTTCTTTCTGATAAAAAGAAAGCCGACTTAATAATAATGGATGAAATCGGAATTTTTGAAGATGGATCGAAAGATTTTCTTAAAGCTGTCACAACAATTTTAAACGGAAGTACTCCAGTAATGGGAATTGTAAGCGCAAGAAAAGGTGACGTAACTTATGCTGTTGAAAACAGTCCTAACGTTGAAGTAATTGAAGTCACAAAAGAAAACAGAGACAAACTTCGTAAAGATCTTATTAAGAAATTAAAATAAATCCCTTTAAAAATTCAGAGGCTGCAATCTGCAGCCTCTTTTTTTATTTTATCTTTTTCTTAAATTTTCCTTTGATTTTTCCGACCGGTGAGAAGATCATCATTAAGAGAATCAGAATTGGGAAGATTTCAAGACGTCCTATCAGCATGTCAAAAATAAAAACTATTTTTGTATACCATTCAAAAGTTATATATCCTCCAACTGAAACTCCGTGGAAGTCTATTCCGTTATTATTAAGCGTTGTCGCAACCGCTGCAAACGAACTTGAAAAATCAAGCGTAGGGTCCTGAGAAACTATTATCATTGATGTGATTGAAATTACTATCAAGAGTGAAAAATATATTAAAGTGTTTCTTACAAATTCAGGTCTTAATTTTTTCTTATTGAATGTAATTTCTCTTACTGTTCTTGGATGTGCAAGTTCTTTAAGATAATTAAAAGCCGCTTTAAAAACAATGACGAATCTCGAAACTTTAACACCGCCTGCCGTACTTCCAGCGCAGCCTCCAATGTACATAAGAAGTATGATAAGGCCTTTTGAAAACCATGGCCAAACGTTCATGTCTGTAGATGAAAATCCGGTCGATGATAAAGAAGAAATAACTCCAAAGATAGAATGATGAATTGCTTCACCTGCTGTATTAAATGCGCTTACTGAAATTGTGTTATATGAAATTGCTGCCGCAAAAAGAATTATTATTGTAAGGTAAACCCAAAACTCAGTGTTTTTTAATATGCGTTTAAATTTTCCTGTAAATGCAAGGAAAAGAAGTGCAAAGTTAACTGCTGCAAGGAACATGAAAATTTCGACAATAATCTGCTGGCCCATTGTAAAGGAAGCAAGACTATCATTAAAAATTCCAAAGCCACCTGTTGCCATTGTTGTAAAAGCTGTATTTAAAGATGTAAAAGGTGCAACACCAGAAATTACAAGTGCCACAAATTCTACCGCTGTAAGAAGTATGTAAATAAGATAAAGATACTTTGCAGAAGTACTTATTTTGGAAGTGATTTTTTCTTTTACAGGGCCTGGCGCTTCTGCCTTATAAATACTAAAAGAAGAACCTCCTGCAACTGGTCCTAAAGCAAGTACAAAAACAAGAACTCCCATTCCACCAATCCACTGTGAAAGACTTCTGAAAATAAGAACGCTATGGCTTAAAATTTCTACGTCCGGAACAATTGTGATTCCTGTTGTTGTAAATCCTGAAACCATTTCAAAAAGAGCATCAAGGTAATCAGGATAAGCACCGCATAAACAAAACGGAATTGCACCAACTGCCGAAAGCAAAACCCATGCACATGCTACAACAAGAAAACCATCTACCGGATGAAGCTTTTTTCTTTTCGGTTTAACAAAGTAAGCTATAGCTCCTCCAACTATTGCCTCTCCTATTAAAGTATAAAGGAAATAAACCCAGTCACTCTCGCCGTAAACCAGACCGGTTATAATCGGGGCAAGCATTAGTACTGCTTCGATTAAAAGTATAAATCCTAATATTTTAATAATAAACGCTTTGTTCATTCTTCTTACTTAAGCAAAAATATCTACAAATTTTCCAATATCATTTCTTGTTGTAACGATTAGCAACGTATCTCCTGCTTCCATGGTGTCTTCACCACCCGGTATGAAAGAATCTCCTGCTCTTGAAATATTTGCAATAAGCAAATTATTTTTAAGACGAAGGTCTTTAAGTGCAATACCTCTATGTGGATGTGTTTCTTTAACTAAGATTTCCAAAACTTCGACTTTATTATCTATTACATGATAAAGTGACTGAATTTCATCACTTTTTGAATTATCCATTGCGCAGACATATTTTAAAATCTGATCTGCCGTAATATATTTCGGATAAAAAACATTTCCGATATTTACGTTATGCATTATCTCTTCAAAGTCAGATTTTTTAATTTTCGTAATTATTTTTGCATTAGGTGCATTTGTTTTTAGATACATTGAGATAAGCATGTTTGTTTCATCAACGCCAGTTACACTTGCTATTGCATTTGCGTTATAGATATTTTCTTCTTCATATAAATCTATATCTGTTCCACTTCCATAAATTACTTCGGAACCCGGAAGCTCAATATCTATTTTTTTACAGGTTTCTCTGTTCTTTTCAATAAATTTTACAGGTATGCCATTTTCAAGACAAAGCTTTCCAAGGTAATAGCCAAGTCTTCCGGCTCCGATTATTACCATGTTATTTATCTTTCTTGTGTCATATCCCATCTTGTTGAAAAACGTGAATGTATCTTCAGGAGATGCAACAAATGAAAGCACATCCCCATCCATAAATTTAGTTTGAGCATTAGGAATAAAAACTTCTGATCCACGCTTTATTGCGCACGCAAAAATTCTTGCGCCTGCAACTTTATACAGGTCTTTAATTTCAATTCCGCAAAGAGGCGTTTTCTGATTTATTGTACATGTTATTACTTCAACACTTGAATTAGCAACAGCTTCTACCTGGCCTGCGGATTTAAATCTTAATGAACGGAAGATTTCCTGTGCAGCTTCATACTCAGGATTAACTGCCATCGAAAGGCCTGTATCTTCTTTGATAATATCAATGGATTCTGCATAAATTGGGTTTCTGACTCTGGCAATTGTATTTGCAACTCCTAATTTTTTTGCAGTAAGACAGATTACAAGATTAAGCTCATCAGAGCCTGTCATTGCAATTAAAAGATCGCACTTATCAATTCCTACTTCATTAAGCACACTTACTGATGCTGCATTTCCTGTCACGCACATGACATCAAGTGAATTTTCAACATAAAAAAGGTTTTCTTCTTCTATGTCGATTACAATGACATCATGATTGATACTTGATAACTGGTCAGCTAAAACTGCTCCAACCTTGCCGCATCCCGCAATTACTATTTTCATAATAACACCTCAAAAATCCATGCCAACCTTATTGATTTAAACATGGATATAGTTAGTCGTATTGTATCATTAAGTTGGGTTAAATGCACCATAAACTTTCCTTCGCTTGCACTCGGATTCGCTAAGTGCTCTGGCGATCTTTCCGCTTTGCGGGTTCTCGCCCCTCCCTTTTTACTTTTACAAAAAAATTAGGGACATCCATTCTGGATGTCCCTTAAGCGATAGACGGGGCTCGAACCCGCGGTCTCGACCTTGGCAAGGTCGCGCGTTACCAACTACGCCACTATCGCAGATGCATTTCAAATGCTTTGCTAGTATATCCCTTTTAAGGGGCATTTGTCAACACCTTTTTTCTTTATTTGATTAGCTATTTGAAGCCTTAGCAAAGCTTGCAACAACATCACTTATCATAATATTGAACATCTTATCGTCCATGTTTCCGGAGATTCCTTCAAGGAAGGCTCTGTTAAATCCTGAAACAACTTTTCTGTTTTTAGAAAGTCTTGAAACAGCGATTCCTCTAGGAATTGCAGCGCAGATTGCCATTGTTCTTAAAACATTAGGATTTTTTGTAAATGAGTAATAATTATCCTCTTCTTCAGGAAGCATTATGCTTAAGCAGACTTTATCATCTTCACCTAATTCCTTAAATGCTCTTTTAAGTGTTGATGAAAGAGTGTAATCAGCGTCTTCCTTATTTTCAGCTCTGAAGAAAATCTCAGGTTCTAAAATAGGAACCATTCCATAATCTAAGATTTTTCTTGCAAGCTCCATCTGCTGGGCAACTATCTTTTCTATTCCCTCTTCATTATCATTCTTTATCATGGATGAAATCTTTACAGCAAAAATATTTCTGTCTGCTAATTTTTTAAGTCTTTCATCAAGATTAGGAATTTCTTTAATAAGCTGAACTCCGTCTTTTAATTCATCAAGTTCAGTTTCCAGTTTAATGCAAGGCGTTATCTTTTTTTCATCCCAAAGATAATCTGTCATATATTTATCATCAATTTTTTTATCTATAAGCTGTTCAGGAAGAATGCACGCAATTATCCTTTCAGCATTAAATGCGCTGCAGGTAATAACTCTTCTGTAGGCAGTTGCAACAAGCTCATACATTTCCTCGTCAGTGTCATAATCATCATCTGAATAAGAATACAGTCTTAAAACCCTTGGCATGTCAGCCTTCGACTGATCAAGTGCTACAACAAAGCCTAAACCGTCTTTTACCAATTCCATCTGTTCTGTGTTCAATTTAAACACCTCCATTTATTTTAATAATAAAATGTCATCAAGAAGCATTATATCACAAAACATTCTGATAGACATTAAACATTTCAAGAAATTAAAATGGCATAACCTGCGTTAAAACAAGTTATGCCATTATTAATTTTAAAAATATAATCTCTAATTCACTCTAGTCGACTCTTGCTTCAGCAAGGAATTCTTTGCTTGCCTTCTTAAGGAAAGTAATGTAGAAGATATAAGCAATAACCTGAAGGATTACAGAAACTATTGCAAGGATAACGATTGTTATAACCTGTGCTTCGCTTCCGAAAACCCATGTGCTTAAAAGGTTTACAAAAACTGAGATTGCAAATGTTATTGCAAAAAGGTTTGATGTTATTGCAGCCTTTTTAACAAGCTTTTCGTCGCCAAGTTTATCAAGAAGATTTGCACAGCCTGTGCATACACAGATTACAATAAGGATTTCACAGATATCTCCAATTGTTGTACCAATTGAGCTTGCCATGCTTGGAACTCCTGGGATGCAAGATAAGATTGCAGCTACAACAATGCATACAAGTCCAAAGATTGAAATCATGAATGCTGACTGAAGATAAATCTCAGAATTTCTTGCTTTTCCTAAACCAACAAGGTTTAAGATATATGCTACTATCTGCGCAATAAAACAAAGTATTCCTAAAATAACTGAGATTGCAAATACACTGCCTGTTGTATCAGAAGCATCTGCAAGGAACATTACGCCCGAGCAAGCTGCTACCACTGTTGCTATAACACCTAAAACTGCAGATATAATCTGCATAAGTGCTGCTGTAAAGACAAGTCTCATGCCTCTTCCAGCTCCTGAATATTCAGAAGTATTATCATATTTTTTTGACATTTTTTAACCCTTTCTTTTAACGTTTATTATTAGATGAGCATCCAAATCTTTGATTTGGCTAATGCGAACTTATGCATAGCTAAGTGAGCATCCAAATCTTTGATTTGGCTAATGCGAACTTATGCATAGCATTTTAATTAATCATCAACTTCGCCTACGTCATCTGCATCCATGTCATCAGAATCATCAGAATCTGTGTCAACATTAGCGTCGTCATCAAGGTCAAATTCAACTATTTTAAGAATTGAAGAATTTCCATCTAAATCAACGTTTAAGATTACTACTGCCAACATTTCTGTACCATTTGCATCTGCAAGAGTTTCTTTGCAAAGAACTTCATAATTTGTTCCTGATACAACCTGTGAGCCAAGTACTACGATTGGTTCATAGCTTGCGCCTACAAGGCCTTCCATTGCGCTGTCAAATGCCTTCTGAACATCCTCGTCAATCTTTGCGCCAGCTGCAACGTCACTATTTATAGTCCATCCGCCTTCAAGTACTTCTGAAGCTTCTGGTTCATCTTCTGAGTCAGCAATATCTGCTAATTCTACATCATCCTCATCAGTAACTGAGCAATTTCCATCAAGGTCAGCATAAACTGTTATAACTGCAAGGTAAGTATTTGATGCGTTTGTTACTTTTGCTAAAAACTGATAATTTGTTCCTGATACAACCTGAGTTGCAAGTAATGCGATTGCTTCATACTCATATTGCATGCTCTTAGTAGCATTGTCAAAAGCAGTCTGTGCATCTTCAGGAATTGTACAAGCCTGCATGTCAGTATTAAGCGTATATCCACCTGTAACAGCTGCCTGTGTTGTTTCTTCTGCAGCAGCAGTTGTTGCCTCAGCTGCTGTTGTTTCAGCTGCTGTTGTTGTTTCAGTTGATGAGCTGCTACATGCTGTTGTAAGTCCAAAAGCACAAATCAAACATGCTGCAACAATAATTGAAATTGTTCTTTTCATAATTAATTCCTCCTTAAATTCAATTTCATAAGGTTAGTTAACTTTTGTCTAATAACCCTTATTAAAGACTTAAAGCTAATATGTTCCCCTTAAAATACA
>R19__coassemble_587_pt1 | contig 15476 bp, 9 predicted proteins | sample R19__metabat2_low_PE_008 | metagenome-assembled genome bin R19 | reverse complement strand
ATTCTTATTTTAACGGCAGTTCAGAGGATAATTATTTTGACCATAATATTATAGTATGTTCGGCAGGAGGCTGGTATATCAAGGATATTTTAGCATATGCAAATATTCATTTTGCTGATGTCGATAATATTCAGTTTTATGTTGAAGATGCTAAGTCCATATGGGTGGCTTTTGACAAAACATCTTTGTTTAAAACAAGATACTATTTTCCTGACATGGCTGAAAGCAGAGAAACTTTAAGAGATGATACAGGCTCAATTTATGGCTATAGTTTTGATGGATGCTGGGGAACAGAAGTTGAAGTAGAACCTATGCTTGCATACGAAAGCAGCTGGAATAAATATGGCCCTGAATGGGCTGATTCTCCTGAAAACTATGAAAATATGTCTGCAAGTGACAGATTCAGACTTTTATTTGGCCAGACTGAACCTACTGAGTCCATGACACATGATAGTGCGCAGTATGTTAGTGCAATTTATGTAAGGCTTAATGGAACTCCTTCTTTTACAAAAGGCCTCGATAAAAATGGAAACTATACTGACCAGCAGCAGATAGAAATGAACAGCGAACTTGGATCGCATACTGTAACAGCTTATGTGGAAACCGGTACGAATGATGTAAGCGGAAGCATAAGCACAGCAATTTTAGATGAACTTGAAAGCCAGATAACCTATAGTTCAACAGACGAAAAGGTAATGACGATTACAGGCGTTGAGTATGAACCGGTTGAAGGTTATTCCGACCTTGTTGCAGTTAAGATAAGTTATGATGTAATAGGAAAAGGAAAAGCGTCTATTACTGCAGATTTTGGCGCAATACAAAATTCTGATGGAAGCGCAAAACATAAAGTAAATTTTGGGGATTCGGTTTATGGAGAAAATTCCAGTGTATATACTGATAAAGCCCAAAAAGAAACTGAGGAAGAAAAAACGACTGATAAGGAAAAGACTACTAAAGAGAAAACTGATAAAGAAAAAGAAACAAAGGCGACTTCTGAGGCAAGTAATGATACAGGCGGAGGAACCCATATCTCAGGTGATGACAGTGAAAACAATAATGGCAATAGCAACGATGGTAATAATTCAGCTACGGGAAATTTAGGAAACGGAACTGAAAGCGAGACAGAACAGATTGCCATGGTTGATGATGGAGCGGAAGTCAAGTCCTCTAAATCAACCGGAATTTATACAATCTCAAATGATACAAAAGAAAAGCTTGATGCTTTGGGTAAGGCGGCATCAACAGTTTTAGAATCTGATACAGATGTTAAAGAAGTAGAAGTTAATGACTCAACAGAACAAAATGAGAATAAGCAGAAAATGCTTTTGTTATTAGTTGGATTAGGCGCAGTTTGTGTTGCGGCAATTGGTGGCGCATGGCAGGTTGTAAGCTATAAAGCAAGACTGAAGAAAAACTATTCAGGCGAGGCAAAAGAGAAAAAATATAAACGCTGGATGGAAAAGAAATTAAAAAGAGAAGAGTAGTTTTTTACTTAAATAAAATTCAGATAAAAAAATTAAAAATAAAAACAGAGGAGAGTAAACATGGAATTATCATTTTTTCAACAGATTTTAAGGTCAGTTGCATCTGGAATGAAAATACCTGTAATCATTATTTTGATTATATTTTTAGCATTCGCAGTTTTTTGCATAGGCTGGATTTTAGTTGAAACTTTTACTGAAAGAAAAAACATGAACTACAATGTTCCTAAGCTTTTAGACAAGCTTAAGAAAGGCAATGAAAGCATTGAAAATTGTGTTAAGTCAAGCGGACTTTTAATGCGCCAGAAGGACGCGCTTTTAGAACTTACTAAACATCCGGAATTCGACGAAGAGATGATGGAAAGCCTTGCTGACAATCTTATCGAAAAAGAGCAGGCTCATTATGACGTTATTTTAAAATTAACAAATATTGTATCAAAGCTTGCACCTATGGTAGGACTTTTAGGAACATTGATTCCTTTGGGACCTGGAATTATTGCATTAGGCCAGGGCGACACAACAACACTTGCAGAATCTATGCTTACAGCATTTGATACAACTATTGCAGGTCTTATTGCGGCAGCCATCTGTCTTATTATCCATACAATAAGAAATCACTGGTATGCTGGTTATATGTCAGACCTTGAAACATTAATTGACTGTGTAACAGATCTTGAGATTAAACAGATTGAAAATAAATCAGAAGCCGGAATGGAGGCAAGATAATGAGCAGAAGCAGAAGGAGAATTAGAAGCCGAAGCCGTGGCCGCTCAAGGCGTAACAGCTACGAAGATGGCGAAGATGTTAATCCGATGAATTTCGTCTCAAATCTTTCAGATGTTATGCTTATTCTTGCTGTAGGAATCATGCTGGCTCTCATTATTCACTGGAATTTGGAAATTGATACACAGGATTCTGCCGGTGCGGGGGAGGCTGAACAGGAATCTGTTGTATCATTTGAAGATGATGAGCTTGAAGAACAGCAGGAACTTCCGGAAGACATGGAGAAAAAAGGAGAGGTTTACTACGATTCAGCATCAGGTAAGTATTATATTGTTGAAGATTCAGGCGGTGAAAATTAATCACTTGTTTTAAAGATGTACTATGTGATTTAAAGAAATGAAATTTAAAATTACTAGTTTAAATGAGGGGTATTACTATGAAGGACAAAATGAAAAAGATAATCACATTCATATTAGCAATTGCGATGATTCTTTCATTTCAGGTTTCAGCATTTGCAGATGAGCTTGATGTAAATGCAGTTCAGACTGAAACTGAAACAGAAGAGGAAGTGGAATTAACTGTTCTTGCTGACAGCATAACTGGAACATTTCCAATTAAAGACGGATATGAGCTTGCTACAATTCGTTATTATACAGATGCAGCTAAAACATCTTATGCATTTGCAGATTTCACAGAAAGTGCATCAGGTTATGCATATAGTTTTACAGCACCTTATTCGGGATTTTCAAAAGTTGAGGAGGTTGAAACAAAAGACAGCGCCCCTTCATCTGATGCAACAGTTATTGCATATTATTACTCAACTACAAAATGGGATGGGGCAGTTGACGTTTCATGGTATGACCCGGATGCAAGCGAATACTATATTACAAATCCTGCAGAGTTTGCAGGTGTTGCTGCTATTGTAAACGGAAGTCTTGATGTAAGTGTAAAGGATTACATGGTAAAGGGTGAAAGAATCTCAGACAGTGAAAAAAATCCAGATTATACTTACAGATTTGATATGAAATATATTGTAAGCCAATGGCTTGAAAATCAGTCAGCAGCCGCAGGGAAAACAAATGATGTGTATATGGGTCTTGCTGAAAATGATTTCTCCGATAAAGTAATCTATCTTACAGAAAATCTTGACATGGGTGGCAAAGACGGAGATGAATTCAACATTAGCTTTGATGAAGAAAAATATACAAGATTGGATGAAAGTCTTCCTAACTGGATGCCTATTGGTGGATTTTTCCTTGCAGATATTAAAGATACAAGGACTCAGGTAAGAGCATATTTTAATGGTCAGTTCGATGGCTGTGGTCATAGCATAGATAATCTTTATTGTTTCAGATGGAACCCGTGGTATAGCGGAATGAACTATGCAGCTGGCGTGAAGTCCGAAGATGAGTTTTGTGCTTATGGATATACAGAAGGTGTAGGCCTTTTTGGAACAATTGCGTCATTATATGATAACGAAGAAACACCAACCATTGCACCGGCAATAAGAAACCTCTCACTTTCAGGTTTAACAACAGGAAGAAGAAGACAGGGAGCAATTATAGGATGTGTTAATGGCTATGATGCAGATGCAACAGTATGTGTTGAAAACTGCGCAAATCATGCTTATGTTTATAATACAGATAAATTTGGATGCGCCGGAATTATAGGTGATTCAAGAACTTCATATAGCAATTTCCATGTAAGTGTTATCAACTGTTATAACACAGGAGATATTTACGCTGACATAAAATGCCTTGCAGCAGGAATTGTTTCATATAATGAAAATGCAGATATTATCTGCTGTTATAACTCGGGCAATATTTCTACAAATGGTAATAAACTCGGAAGACAGATTGGAAGCGATTCATCAGGAAGCAACTATACAATATCAGACACATATTATGTTCATAAAGCATCTTATGACGATCCTGATTCGAGTTCGGGCTCACCTGGATATTTTAATGGATCAATTGCGGAAAGCTCATCCATTAATTTTACAAAACCGGTAGAAGTATCACAGAAAGAAGCAACTGATGGAACACTTCTTAATTATCTTAATGTAAACGGAACAGCATTTGTTGCAGGAGCTGATGGAAGTCCTGTTCTCTGGTTTGAAGCAGATAATGCAGAAACAGAATATACAGTGACTGTTGAACAGCCAAATGAGGGTGGAACGGTTACAGCAAATGTTGAAAGTGGAAGCCAGGTAAAATGCGGAACAATCGTAAGATTAAACACAAAAGAAGAATCGGGCTGGAATTTTAAATATTACACACTTAATGATAAAAAACTTACAAGTGATTATGTAACAGTAGGCCAGGATAGTAACATTCAGGCTGTTATCAAAAGTGCGGCAGCAGGAATATTAAATATTGAAAGCAATAAATATATAGACATAACTGTTACAAAGACAGGAATTATTAAAAAAGATGGAGAGACGATACAGGTGGAAAAATACCCTGTAAGTGATGGTGATTCCATTTATCAGAAGGACAGACTTTTTGTAACAGTAAGTCTTAAAGAAGGGGCAATTCCGGATGATCCGAATTACGAATTTATGGCAGCAGCCGGACTCGCAAATCCTTACAATTATAGCTTTGTTTATACAAATGGTGTATCTAAGACAAGCCGTCAGGATAACGTCTTTGATGTTGATGCCAACATTGATGAAGAAGGTGCTCAGTTAACATTGACAGTTACTCCACTTACAACTCCAAAACTTTGGACTACTTTAGCAGATACAAGCTGGTATGATTCAAAGTCTACAAGCTTTACTCTTACAACAGCAGCAGAACTTGCAGGCCTTGACAAACTTGTTGAAGAAGGAAATACCTTTAAGGGAAAGACCATTAAGCTTGGAGCAGACATTGGTCTTACAAACACAGATGGAACAGATGGCGAAAGATGCTGGAATGGAATAGGATCTTCTGAAAAAGATGATACTACTTCAGAAACGGTTTACCATGCATTTGAAGGAACATTCGATGGTCAGGGCCATTCAATTACAAATTACTCAGGTGTTTCTAATGGGCTTTTTGATACATGTATCGGAAGCAGTGAATCAAATCCGACAGTCATAAAAAATGTTTCTGTTTACGGAAAAGCAATAGGCAGTAATGCTTCAGGCATTTTAGGATATGGAAAAAATGTAACAATTGAAAACTGCAACAGCTATGTTGTTATTGATACATCAGAAACTCTTAAATCAACTAATCATTTGGGAGGAATTGTCGCATATGGCCTTGACGGTACAAAAATTGAAAACTGTGTTAATTATGGACAGATCACTGGCTGTGGCTATTTAGGTGGCATCGCAGGATATCTTAATACAGAAACGAGTGTTTCAAGATGTATTAATACAGGAAACATTACATTAATTAATTTAGCAAGCTATGGAGGAGGAGTTTTTGGAGAAGTTGATGGAGCAGTAGATCAATGCGCTAACTATGGAACTGTAACTTCTTTGGCTGAAGGAAGCGTTATGAACAGAATGGGAGGTTTTGCCGGATATACATCTGCTACAACTAAAGAGGAAATTACGAATTCATATAACGCAGGAAAATTAATAGATGAAGGCGGAAGCACTAATCTAAGAGCAGGCGGTTTCATTGGATGGGGAAATAGGTTTATAGTAAGCAACTGTTTTAATTACGGAAGGGTTTTAATGAATTCAGATAGTAATTCAACATACTACGGAAGCTTTATGGGACTGACTGGTAAGAATTCATCAAACCAGACTAAAAATGTATACTTACTCGATTCATCTAGCGACAAATCTGCCGAAGGCAAAACTTATGACGAAATAGATAAGACTAAAACATATTATCAGGGAATAACTTTGTCGACTGCAGAAAAGTTTAAAAATAGCAATTATGTTCTTAAGAAAATTAATAAAGATTCCTGCTTCACTCTTGTATCGGATTATCCCGAATTGAGCTTTGTTGCGGAAAGAGTACATAAACATTCAGGTGGAGAAGCAACTTGTTCAACACAGGCGGTCTGTGAAGTATGCGGATTATATTATGGAGAATTAGATGCTGATAATCATGAAGATATAGAAGAAGGTCAAAATGCATATGAGCCTCGCTGGAATATTGATGGATATACAGGGGATACTGTCTGTCTGGCATGTGGAAAAATTCTTGAAAAGGGAGAGGCAATTGAGCCTGACACAAGTAAGACAGCAATAACCTTAAGCATTTATAGTGGAGAATCAAAAGACACAGCAAAACTTCTTTATCAAAGAGAGTTGACTGTTGCTGAATTCGATTCTATGAAGAGCACTGAAACTGTAGGATACCAGTATGGCTCATATACTGAAGGAAAAGGTTACAGCGTTATCATGGCTTCAAGCTCGTATGTAACATTAGATACAATTTTAAAAGAGTGCAATTATACTTTAGATGATATCTATAGATTTAATGTAATTGCTACAGGAAATTCTACGGATTCAATTGAACGTTTTAAACTTACTCCTGAAAAGATTCAGAGCAGTTGTTATTTCTTCAATGAAAAAGGTGAAAAAATTTCTGCACCAATAGCAATTGCAATAGATCATGGAACTTTTGATACGCCATCACTTGAAGAAGCAGCAAAATACACTTCAATTACAGGAAACTTAAGACTTGGAGTTGGAGTATCTGAAGAAGAGTTTGAATCGGGAGATTCACTTGGAGGAAATAAACTTATTGAGCCGATAAAAGCAGTTGAGCTTTATGTTAAAGAAGGAAGCGCTGAAACAAGCATATCTCTTGATAAAACAGAGGCAAACCTTAATTGTGGTGGAACACTTAAACTTAATGCAACAGTTAAAGGTAAAGTAACTGAAGAAGTGAAATGGTCAAGTTCAGATGAATCTGTTGCAACGGTAGACAACGATGGAAATGTAACAGGATTAAAATCAGGAGAAGTGACAATTACTGCTAAACTTGGAATCTATAAAGCTGAATGTAAAGTTAAAGTTAATTTGGCACCTCAGACCATCACAGCAAAGGCTGCTAAGTCAACCGTTGTTGTCGGAAAGACTGACAAGATTACTGTAAGCGGAGCAAAGACAAGTGTTACATACAAGTCTTCAAAAACTTCAATTGCTACAGTAAGTGCAAAAGGTGTAATTACTGCGAAGGCACCTGGAACTGTTACAATTACTGTGACGGCAGCTGCTACCGACCAGTACAAAGCTGCAACAAAGACAGTGAAGGTTAAAGTTCTTCCAAAAGCAACAAAAATTTCCAGCGCTAAGAACACTGCTTCAAAGAAGGTAACTGTTAAATGGAAAAAGGTTGCAGGAGTTACCGGCTACCAGATTAAGTACGTAACTGGAAAGACTACGAAGACTGTAACTGTTAAAGGCGCGGCTAAGGTTAAGAAAGTCTTGACGAAGCTTAAGAAAGGTAAGACTTACAAAATTTATGTAAGGACTTATAAGACTGTTTCGAAGACAAATTATTACTCAAGCTGGAGCGCAGTGAAAAAAGTTAAAATAAAAAAATAGTTTTGTTTTAAAAGCGGGAGCGTAAGCTCCCGTTTTACATATCAAATTTGCTGTGCTAAAATGTTGTTCGTATTGTAGCTTGAATTTATGGCTGCGAATTAGTAAAGGAGGCCAATGAAATGGCAGAGAAAAATGTTTTAAAGGATAAATTGTTTTATAAGCAGGAAAACGGATACGATAATTTTTCTAAAGCTGAAGAAAAATTAATGAACAGATATGCAGAAGGTTATAAGGATTTCTTAAATCATGGAAAGACCGAAAGACTTTGCGTTAAGTACTGCATCGAGCTTGCCGAAAAAGAAGGCTTTAAAGAGTATGAGGCTGGAATGAAATTAAAGGCAGGCGATAAGGTTTACTTTAATAACAGAGGAAAAGCAATCATGCTTGCTGTTATTGGAAAAGAAAAATTAGACAAAGGAATTAATATAACAGGTGCTCATACAGATGCGCCAAGGCTTGACCTTAAGCCTCAGCCTCTTTATGAGGATTCTGAACTTGCATATTTTAAAACTCATCATTATGGTGGAATCAGAAAGTATCAGTGGCTTTCACGCCCATTAGAGCTTGCAGGAGTTGTAATTCTTAAGAACGGAAAATCAGTTGAAGTGAATGTTGGTTCTGATGAAAATGACCCACAGTTCATCATCAACGATCTTCTTCCACATCTTCACAAAGGAACTGATGAGAAAAATTTAAATCAGGCTGTTCCTTCAGAAGTGCTTAATGTTTTAGTTGGCTCTGTTCCAATTGGAAACAAAGAAGATTCTGAAAGAGTTAAACTCGGCGTATTAAAATTATTAAATGAAAAATATGGCATCGTTGAAGAAGACCTTTTCTCTGCAGAGCTTGAAATTGTTCCTGCAGGAAAGGCCCGTGACATTGGTTTCGACAGAAGCTTAATTGCAGCTTATGGCCATGATGACAGAGTTTGTGCTTATGCTGAAATGAAAGGGCTTTTTGATGCTAAGAATTTAAAGAAGACCGGCGTTTGCATTTTTGCGGACAAAGAAGAAATCGGTTCTGTCGGCGTAACAGGAATGCAGTCAGATGCATTTGAATGGTTTATCTCTGACATGTGCAAGACTCAGAAAGTTGATTTAAGAGACTGCTTTAAAAATTCATTCTGTGTAAGTGCTGATGTTAATGCAGCATATGATCCAAACTATGCGGAGGTTTTTGAAAAAATTAATGAGTCAAAAATTAATCATGGAGTGGCTTTTGTTAAGTACACAGGCCATGGCGGAAAATCAGGAGCATCTGATGCAAGCGCAGAAGTTGTTGGAAAAGTAAGAAAACTCATGAATGACGGAAAAGTCTGCTGGCAGTTAAACCAAATGGGAAAGAACGACAACGGCGGAGGCGGAACAATCGCGCTTTTCATGGCAAACAGAAATATCGATACAATCGATGCAGGAGTTCCAGTACTTGCGATGCATTCACCTTATGAAGTAGTTGCAAAATTTGACTGCTACATGACTTATAAATGCATGAAGACAATTTTTGAAAAAGCTTAAATTTAGAAGGAAGATATATGTCAAGACAATTCAGACAATTTAATGGTCATTATGAAAACATAGACATGCAGTACTCCTACTTTGGAAAGTACTATCTTTTCGTGGGCACTGATAAAGAACGAATGGCAATGGGAAGAAACCTGATAATCTTTTGTGCGGTTTCGATTGCCCTTTGCATTTTTTCAGGACTTACGCTTGCGGGAAGAATGTCTGCAATGTGGTATGTTGTTGTTCCTTATGTAGTTGAAGTTTTAATGACTGCATGGCTTACCTGGTACACAGTTAAGCTTATTAGAGACGGCAATAAAATAAAAGAGCCCACAAAGAAAAAAGTTGTGCCGCTTCTTCCTATTATAGGGTTGATATTAGGCATAATGGCAATCTGGGGACTTGTTTGCGTAATTGAAATCCTTACAGTCTATGGAGACGAAGGAATGCCTGGTTACAGCTACTGTTATCTGATAGCAAAGGTAATTATGGCGGCACTTGGAATTTTCATTTTCATCTACCAGAGAAGATTCAAATGGGTAGAAGAAAAACTGCCTGATGAAGAGTGGGCTGAATAAGAAATTTTAAATTGACGCAATAGGGTAAAAAAGATATAATTTATTAGTAATTATTTACAAACTGCTTTAACGCGTTGAAGCAGTAAAGTAAAAAATTCAGGAGGAGAAAATATGAAAAAAATGAGAATTGCTATCGTTGCACTTCTTTGCGTTGTAATGGCAGTTGGCCTTGCAGCATGCGGAAGCTCAAGCAGCGATACAACAACCGCAGCCGCATCAGGTGAAACATCAGCAGATACATCATCTGATTCATCAGCATCAGCTGGCGGCACAATCAACGTTATGTTATCAACAAACGTTATGTCACTTGATTCAAACCTTGCAACAGACGGTGAATCTTTCGAAGTTATTGCTGACTGTATTGATGGTTTAACACAGATGGATTCTGAAGGTGCAGCAGTTCCTGCTATCGCAGAGAGCTGGGACGTTTCAGAAGACGGATGTACATATACATTCCATCTTGTTGACAATGCAGTTTGGTCAAACGGCACAAAAGTAACAGCAGCAGACTTTGAGTATGCTTGGAAATTAGCTATGACAGCTAACGTAGAGTACAACTACATGTATGGTTCAGATGTTGGTGCAGTTAAAAATGCAGACGACATTTTAGCTGGTGACAAAGATCCTAGCGAATTAGGCGTTACAGCTATCGATGAGACAACATTAGAAGTTCAGCTTGAAGTTCCAGTATCATTCTTCCCATCACTTATGTACTTCCCAGCATTCTACCCAATCAATCAGGAATTCTATGAGTCATTAGAAGATGGTATGTACGGCACAAGCCCTGACACATTCCTTTCAAATGGTGCATTCAAACTTTCTGAGTACACACCAGGTACAGCTAGCATCAAGGTTGTTAAAAACCCTGACTACTATGATGCTGACAGAGTTAAATTAGACGGAATCAACTACCAGGTAGTTGGATCATCAGACAATGCTTTAACAGGATTCAAATCAGGCACACTTGATATCGCAGTAGTAAGCGGTGACCAGGTTGCAAGCGTTAAAGAAGATGCTGATTTATCTCAGAACCTTGAAGTAACAGGTGCAGGATACATGTGGTACCTCACATTCAGCCAGACTGAAAACAATGCTGAAGGTGGAGCACTTGCAAACGAAAACTTAAGACTTGCTATCTCTAACTGCCTTGACAGAGAAGCATTAGTTGAAAACTATGTAATGGACGGATCAATCGCTACTTATACAGCAGTTCCTCCACAGTTCGCAACAAACGCTAACACAGGCGAAGACTTCTCAGCTGATCAGGATATGTTCAAAGATGTTTGCTCATATGACACAGAAAAAGCTGTTGAGTATTTTGAGAAAGCTAAAGAAGAGCTTGGAAAAGACACATTCAACTTCACAATCTGCTTCGGTAACAACGAAGGTGATGAAGTAACAAAAGTTGCTCAGGCAATCAAAGAAGCTATCGAAGGAACTCTTAGCGGAATTACTATTACATTAGCTCCTATGACAAAAGCTGAGCGTCTTGACAAGATGCAGAACGATAACTATGACATCGCTCTTACACGTTGGGGACCTGACTATGCAGATCCTATGACATACCTTGGTATGTGGGTAACAGATAATGCTAACAACTATGGTTTCTGGTCAAATGAAGAATATGACACAATAATCAAGAACTGCACATCAGGCGATTATGTATCAGATTATGATCAGCGTTGGGAAGCATTATATGATGCAGAAACTCTCGTTATGAACGAAGCAGTTATTGCACCTCTTTACACAAAATCAAATGCTAACCTTATCGCTTCTAAGGTTTCAGGCGTTGATTTCCATCCTGTAGCTCTTAACAGAGTTTACAAAGATGCAACAGTTTCTGAATAATTTTCAGAAGAAATATCAGATTTTAAATCTGAAAGAAATGTAGTATAACTTGAATTTTTAAATAGGAATTTTTTCTTAAACAATAAATATTTGAGTTAATGTATTATCCAGAGTGGCTTTAATTGCCACTCTGGATAAAAGTAATTATTAGAAAAGGGTAGTGAGAAAATGGCAAAATATATTATCAAAAGAGTTATTATCGCTATAATTACGCTTTTAATAATTACTTTCGTTTTGTTCCTGCTTGTTCGTATCATGCCGGGAAATCCTTTCCCTTCAGAGCGAATGAGCGCAGAAGCCATTGCAGCTAAAAGAGCTGAAATGGGCCTGGACAATCCGTTGATGGTCCAGTTCTGGGATTATCTTAAAAACATATTTGTAAGCGGAAGCTTCGGTAAAGGTTCATCTCTTTACAACGGTGCTCCTATCGCAACAGTTTTACCTACATGTATTAGCAACTCATTCAGAATCGGTCTTATCTCAATTCTCTTTGGTGTAATTGTTGGACTTATTCTTGGTATTGCAGCTGCATTAAACAGAGGAAAATTCTGGGATGTATTCTGTACAGTCATTTCTATTATAGGTGTCTGCGTACCATCCTACGTTTTCATGATTTTCCTTCAGTATTTCCTTGCGTACAAAGTTACGATATTCCCATTCTATTTCGATGCGAATAATTTCTTCGTCTCGGCAATCATGCCGGCGATTTCTCTGGGACTGTTCTCAATGTCGACAGTCGCGAGATTTACAAGAAATGAAATGGTAGAGGTTATGGACAGCGACTATGTTCTCCTTGCCTCGTCAAAAGGACTTTACGGAAGTAAGCTTATTTTAAAGCATGTGCTTAGAAATGCACTTATTCCAATTGTAACAGTTATTGCACCTTTGATCGTTGATCTTTTAACAGGTGCACTGGTAGTAGAAAAGATTTACGGTATCAATGGTCTTGGTAAACTGATGGTAGATGCTATCTCAGGTGAAGGTATCGACTACAACTACGTACTTGCCTTAGGTATTATTTACTCGGCACTTTACATTATTATCATGCTTGTCTTAGACATTGTTTACGGCTTATTAGACCCACGAATCCGTGTATCAACTACTAAGGGTAAAAGAAGAAAGGAGGCAAATGCAACATGAGTAAAAAGAAAAAACTAGCTGCTATGGAGCCTTACGTTGAACCAGATTATACTCCTGTTGATGAAGATTTTGTCCTTCAGGTTAGTGAAGATATTAAGACTGACAAAAACTTTGCTTCTCAGGGATTTTGGAAAGGTGTTTTCACGCGTTTCTTCAGAAACCCAAGAGCTGTTATTGGTTTGGTAATAATTGTTCTGATAATCATATTGGCATTAATAGGACCTGTTCTTAGTGGTTACGGTTACACTGAAATCATTACAGGAACCGATCCTTCTACAGGTGCAGAAGTTACTGCAACTTCAGTTTCACCACATGTTCCTTGGCTGCATGAACTTTTCACAGGCGAGAAATATACAGATGCATATGCAGACCAGACATTTATCTTTGGTACGGACTCTGTAGGACGTGACCTTTGGACAAGAGTTTGGTACGGCGCGAGAGTTTCTCTTATGATCGCGTTCGTAACAATTATCATCGATATGTTAATTGGTATGAGTTTCGGACTTATCTCTGGTTACTTCGGAGGAGCTTGCGATATTATCATGCAGAGATTCTTAGAGGTAATGAACTCAATTCCTAGACTCGTTATCGTAGGTGTTCTTGCAACTTTCATGGCAAAAGGTGTTTGGCTGGTTATTGTGGCATTGCTCCTGACGGAGTGGATAAATATGTCGCGTATCGCCCGAGCGGAAATGTTCAAGATAAAAGAGCAGGAATATATTATGGCGTCTAAGACGCTTGGTGCGAAGAGCTTTAGAATTATTTTCAAGAGCGTTCTTCCAAATACATGGGGACCTATTATCACGCAGGTTATGTTCTCAATTCCTACAGCTATCTTTACTGAAGCTTTCTTGAGTTTCGTTGGTGTAGGTATTGTTATTCCTGAGTGTTCTATTGGTTCATTGATTGAAGATGGATTTAATAATATCACGACGTTGACATATCAGATCTTGCCGCCTGTTATTGTACTGGCACTTCTGATGCTTGCGTTCAACTTCGTAGGTGACGGCTTCCGTGAAGCTTTGGCTCCACGTATTGAAGACATGTAAAGGAGGATCTAAAATGTCAGATAAAATTCTTGAAATTAGAGATTTAGATTTATCCTTTAAAACAACGGCCGGCATGGTCCACGCTATCCGTGGAGTAAACATCGACCTTGAAAGAGGCGAGACTGTTGCAGTCGTTGGTGAGTCAGGTTCCGGTAAATCAGTTGTAATGAAAACTGTAACAAGACTTTTAGCTGGAAATGCAATTATCCACAAAGGTGAAATTATTTTCAGATATAAAAATGAAGACGGAACTGTTGAGGAAGCTGATCTTTTAAAACATGATGTTAAATGGGTAAGAGAAAATGTTAATGGACGCAGGATGTCAATGATATTCCAGGATCCTATGACAAGCTTAGACCCTACTATGACTATCGGCAAGCAGCTTATGGAAGGAATGCTTATGCATCTTAAGATTTCAAAAGAAGATGCAAGAAAGCGTGCCATTGAGCTTCTTGGCGAAGTTGGAATTACAAATCCTGAAGGAAGAATGAGACAGTATCCTCATCAGCTTTCAGGTGGTATGAGACAGCGTGTTGTTATTGCCATGGCTATTTCATGTAATCCGGACCTTTTAATCTGTGATGAGCCTACAACAGCCTTGGACGTTACAATCCAGGCTAAAATCTTAGAGCTTATCAAAAAGATTCAGAAAGAACATGGAATTTCAGTAATATACATTACTCACGACTTAGGTGTTGTTGCCAAGGTTGCTGACTATGTTAACGTTTTATATGCAGGTAAAATTGTTGAAGTTGGAAATGTAGAAGAAATCTTCTACGATCCAAAACATCCTTATACTTGGGGACTTCTTTCAGCTATGCCTGACTTAGAGACAGACGATGACAGACTTTATGCAATCCCTGGTTCACCTCCAAACCTTTTGCATCCAGTAAAGGGAGATGCTTTTGCACCTCGTAACCAGTACGCGCTTGCAATTGACTGGAAGAAACAGCCACCTATGTTTAAAGTCTCAGATACCCATTACGCGGCTACGTGGCTTTTGGATCCTCGTGCACCTAAGATTGAGATGCCTGAGGAACTTAAGAACCGTATTGAACGTATGAAGAAGGAGGCGAAGATCAATGCCGGCTAATTATGATGCGGAACCTATTCTTAAGGTTGAACATATGAAACAGTACTTTAAGGTAAGCTCAAGCTTTACTGTTAAGGCTGTTGATGATGTTACATTTAATGTTTACCCAGGTGAGACTTATGGTCTTGTAGGTGAATCCGGTTCAGGAAAGACTACTATTGGCCGTGGTATTATCCGTCTTTATGATCCTACCGTAGGTAAGATTACTTTCAAGGGTATGGACATTACTGGAAAACTTGACAAAAAGACAAATGAAGCTTTAAGAACTCAGATGCAGATGATCTTCCAGGATCCAATGGCTTCTCTTAATCCTCGTAAGAAGATTGGTGATATCATTGGTGAAGGTTTAGACATCCACAAGACTTATAAAGATGCTGAAGACAGAAAGAGACAGATTCTTGCAATTCTTGCAAAAGTTGGTCTTGCTGCAGAGCATTATGAAAGATATCCTTATCAGTTCTCAGGTGGTCAGAGACAGCGTGTTGGTATCGCAAGAGCGCTTATCATGAACCCTGATCTGATTATTGCGGATGAATGTATTTCTGCTTTGGACGTTTCTATTCAG
>R19__coassemble_576_pt1 | contig 15741 bp, 21 predicted proteins | sample R19__metabat2_low_PE_008 | metagenome-assembled genome bin R19 | reverse complement strand
GCACAGAAAACTTTAGTAAGTGCTTCAACACTTGAAAAAGACATCAAAGCACAGCTTGAGAAAACTAATGATGTTGCAGCAGCAGCATTAGTAGGAAAAATTGTTGCTGAAAGAGCAAAAGCAGCTGGCATTACAGGTGTTATATTTGACAGAGGTGGATATATCTACCACGGTAAAGTTGCAGCATTAGCTGATGCAGCCAGAGAAGCTGGCTTAGAATTCTAAGAAGGGAGAACGCATATGAGAAACAGAGATGATAATCACGCTAACCAGAGTGAAGCACCTGAATTCGAAGAAAAAGTTGTTACAATTAAGCGTGTAACAAAAGTTGTAAAGGGCGGTCGTAACTTCAAGTTTTCAGCATTAGTAGTTGTTGGTGACAAAAAAGGCCGTGTTGGAGTTGGTTTAGGAAAAGCAGTTGAAATTCCTGAAGCAATCCGTAAAGGAAAAGAAGATGCAATGAAATCACTTGCAGAAGTTCCTGTAGATGAGACAGCATCAATTCCACATGATGTAATTGGTAACTATGGTGGAGCTTCAGTTCTCTTAAAGAGAGCTCCTGAAGGTACCGGTGTTATCGCAGGTGGCCCTGCCCGTGCAATCTTAGAGCTTGCAGGAATTAAAAACATCAGAGCAAAATCACTTGGATCAAACAATAAGCAGAACGTAGTATTGGCAACTCTTGAAGGATTAAAACAGTTAAAGACACCTCAGGAAGTAGCTAAGCTTCGTGGTAAATCAGTAGAAGAAATTACAGCTTAAGGAGGGAGAAAAAATGGCAGAAAAAACATTAAAAGTAACATTAGTCAAATCTCCTATCGGAGCTATTCCAAAGCACAGAGCTACTGTTGAAGCATTAGGTTTACACAAACTTCATCAGACAAAAGTTCTTCCGGATAACGAGGCTGTAAGAGGAATGATTTGGCACGTAAGACATTTATTAAAAGTTGAAGAAGCTTAAAGGAGGCCAATATGAATTTATCTAATTTATCTCCTGCTCCAGGTTCTAAAAAACGTGATGACTTCAGAAGAGGTCGTGGACACGGTTCAGGAAACGGAAAAACAGCAGGAAAAGGTCATAAAGGACAGAAGGCTCGTTCAGGCAGACCAAGAGTTGGTTTCGAAGGTGGCCAGATGCCTTTATACAGAAGAATTCCTAAAAGAGGATTCACAAACATTAATACAAAAGAAATCGTTGCAATTAACGTTAGCGCATTAAACAGATTTGAAGATGGCGCAACAGTAACAACTGAAACTTTACTTGAGTCAGGATTAATCAAAAAATCACTTGATGGAGTTAAAATTTTAGGACGTGGCGAGATCACAAAGAAACTTAATGTTAAAGTCAGCGCTTACTCAGAATCAGCAAAGGCTAAAATTGAAGCAGCTGGCGGCACATGTGAGGTAGAGTAATAAATATGTTTAGTACAATAGGTAATGCATTTAGAGTTAAAGACATACGAAACAAATTGCTCTTTACCATTGTAATATTAATTATTGTAAGAATTGGATGCCAGATTCCTCTTCCTGGAACAGATGCAGATGTAATTGAATCTGTTTTAGGCGGATTATCAACAGGAGCATTTGGATTCTTTGATGCGATGACAGGTTCATCATTCTCAAAGCTTTCAATTTTTGCACTTAATATTACAGTTTACATTACTGCATCCATCATTGTTCAGCTTCTTACAATTGCTATTCCTAAACTGGAAGAAATGCAAAAAGAAGGTGAAGATGGAAGGAAAAAACTTGGCCAGATTACTCGTTACTTAACAGTAGGCCTTGCACTTTTAGAAAGTGTTGCAATGGCTATTGGATTTGGAAGACAGGGAATCTTCGGTGACAAGACAGGCGGAATTTACGTCTGGACAATAATCTGTGCAGTACTTGTTTTAACAGCAGGTGCAGTACTCATTATGTGGTTAGGTGAAATGATAACTGAACACGGAGTAGGAAATGGTATTTCTATTATCCTTCTCATAAATATCGTTTCATCTATGCCAAGCGATTACATAACACTTTTCCAGCAGTTTGTAGGTGGCGCATCAAGCGTTGGTATGGCAGTACTTGCAGCAGTTGTAATAGTTGTTTTAAGTGTTGCAATTGTTTGTTTCATTGTCTACTTAAACGGGGGCGAACGAAGGATTGCTGTCCAATACTCACAGAAGATGGCAGGAAGAAGATCAATCGGTGGAGCAGGATCAACTATTCCACTTAAGGTCAACACATCAGGTGTTATTCCTATTATCTTTGCTGTAAGTTTATTCCAGTTCCCAACTATCATTGCAAACTTTGCAACAGGTGGTTATCCGGAATGGACAAGATATTTTATGACAAGCTACTGGTGCAATCCACAATATCCAATTTATACAGTTGGATTAATCCTTTATCTGGCATTGATTATATTCTTTGCGTATTTCTATACACAGATTACATTCAATCCAACTCAGGTTTCAGACAACCTGAAAAAACAGGGTGGATTTGTTCCGGGCATAAGACCTGGTGTTGCAACTGAAGAGTACTTCAAGAGAATGCTTAAGTACTTAATCTTCATCGGCGGCGTTGGTCTTTGTATAGTAACTGTAGTTCCAATTTTAGTTTCTGGATTGTTCAATGCATCATTAAGCTTTGCAGGAACATCACTTATCATCGTTGTAAGTGTTATCTTAGATACAGCTAAGCAGATTGAAGCAATGTTAGTTGACAGAAACTACACAGGATTCCTTACAAAGAAATAAGGAACGATTATCAAAGAGGATATTAATATGAAAATTATTATGTTAGGCGCACCTGGTGCGGGAAAAGGAACACAGGCGAAGATGATTGCTGAAAAGTATAATGTTCCACACATTTCAACAGGCGACATCTTCAGAGCAAACATAAAAGAAGGAACAGAGCTTGGAAACAAAGCAAAAGGCTATATGGATGCAGGCGAATTAGTTCCTGATGAATTAGTAGTGGACTTAGTTGTTGACAGACTTACATGGGAAGATGCAAAGAACGGTTACGTACTCGACGGATTCCCAAGAACAATTCCACAGGCAGAAGCTTTAACAAAAGCTCTTGCTGCAAATGGAGAAAAAGTTGATTATGCAATCGACATCGAAGTTCCTGATGAGAATATCATCGAAAGAATGAGTGGCAGAAGAGCATGCTTAAAATGCGGAGCTACTTACCACATCGTAACTATTCCTCCAAAAACAGAGGGCGTTTGTGATAAATGCGGTGATGCTTTAGTTCAGAGAGATGACGACAAAGCAGAAACAGTTAAAAACAGACTTGATGTTTATCACAGCCAGACTCAGCCTCTTATCGACTACTATGTAGGAGAGGGAGTTTTGAAGGAAGTAGACGGAACAATGGAAATGGCAGATGTATTTAGTGCCATTTGCGAAATCTTAGGAGCATAAAAATGTCACAAGTTACAATTAAGTCAAAAAGAGAAATAGAGTTAATGAGGGATGCAGGAAAACTTTTAAGGGATGTTCATAATCGCTTAGCAGAAGAGATTGCACCTGGAATTTCAACAAAAGACTTAGACAGACTTGGTGAAGAGCTTATAAGAAAAACAGATTCAGTGCCATCTTTCCTTGGTTTTGAAGGTTATCCGGGATCAGTTTGCGTTTCGCTTAATGATGAAATAGTTCATGGAATTCCACGCGATGACATCATTATCGAGGAAGGTGACATTGTAAGTTTAGACATTGGCTTAATTCACAACGGATATCAAAGTGACGCAGCAAGAACTCATGCTTGCGGAAAAATATCCGAAGAAGCAAGCGCTCTTATAAAAGTTACAGAAGAAAGCTTTTTTGAAGGCATAAAATTTGCTAAAGCAGGAAATCATTTACATGACATTTCCAATGCAATCGGAAATTACTGTATTGACAGAGGATATGGAGTTGTAAGAGATTTAGTTGGTCATGGTATTGGCAAAGAAATGCATGAGGAACCATCGATTCCAAACTTCCCACAAAGAACAAAAGGAATCAAGCTTGTTGCCGGAATGACTCTTGCAATAGAGCCGATGATAAATATCGGACGCCCTGACATTATTATCTTTGATGATGGATGGACATGCGCAACAGCGGACGGTTCTTTATCAGCACATTATGAAAACACTATTCTGGTTACAGACGGTGAGCCAGAGATTTTGTCATTATAAAGGAGAAAAAAGATGTCAAAAGCTGACGTAATCGAACTTGAAGGCAAGGTTATTGAAAAATTACCAAACGCTATGTTCCAGGTTGAACTTGAAAACGGACATGTAGTTTTAGCTCATATCAGTGGAAAGCTCAGAATGAACTACATCAGAATACTTCCTGGTGACAAGGTGACTCTGGAAATGTCTCCATATGACCTTACAAAAGGAAGAATAATCTGGAGAGATAAATAAACAGGAAATTTGAATTTTCTGTTGCAACTTGATTTTATTTATGATACTATGGTCGTCGGCGCTTTTTCTATTAATAATTAGGGAAAAAGCGTTGTAATTCACACGAAAGGAGTGTTTGACATGAAAGTTAGAGCATCAGTTAAACCAATTTGTGAAAAATGCAAAGTTATTAAAAGAAAAGGAAAAGTAAGAATTATCTGTGAAAATCCTAAACACAAACAGGTTCAGGGCTAATCACTTAGATAATAAATTTCAATCAACACAGGAGGTAAAATAATGGCTCGTATTTCCGGTATTGATTTACCTAAAGACAAACGTGTAGAAATCGGTCTTACTTACATCTACGGAATCGGCAGAACAAGTTCTAACAAGATTCTTGCAGAAAGCGGAGTAGACCCTAACACACGTGTAAAAGATCTTACTGATGATGAAGTTAAAAAACTTGCTGAAATCATCGACAGAGATTACGAAGTTGAAGGTGAATTAAGAAGAGATGTCGCTATGAACATCAAGCGACTTCAGGAGATTGGATGTTACAGAGGCATCCGTCATCGTAAAGGATTACCAGTACGTGGACAGAACACAAAAAATAATTCAAGAACACGTAAAGGTCCTAAGAGAACAGTAGCAAACAAGAAAAAATAATTAGTAACCGGATGCTTTTAGAGACATTATGTTTAGATATATTATATAGAAATAATCTAAACTGGATGGATCCAAAACGCAGAAGGGAACCCATAAGTGGAGGTTAGTTTAGAAAATGGCAGCAAAAAAAGTTACGAAAAAAGTGACAAAAAAGCGCGTTAAGAAAAACGTTGAACGAGGACAGGCGCATATTCAGTCATCATTTAACAATACTATTGTTACTTTGACTGATACTCAAGGCAATGCACTTTCTTGGGCAAGCGCAGGTGGTCTGGGTTTTAGAGGTTCAAGGAAATCTACACCTTATGCAGCTCAAATGGCAGCTGAAACTGCTACAAAAGCAGCTTTAGTACATGGACTTAAGTACGTTGATGTATTTGTTAAAGGTCCTGGTTCAGGAAGAGAAGCAGCAATCCGTGCACTTCAGGCTAGTGGATTGCAGGTAACAAGTATTAGTGATGTGACACCAGTTCCACATAACGGATGTCGCCCACCAAAACGTAGAAGAGTCTGATGAGGAGGATGCAAAATGGCAGTAAATAGAGTTCCTGTTCTGAAAAGATGCAGAGCACTTGGATTAGATCCAGTTTATTTAGGAATTGATAAAAAATCAATGAGAGGCGCTGCTAATGGCAGACGCCAGGGCAAAAAGCTTAGTGAGTACGGCTTACAGCTTAGAGAAAAGCAGAAAGCTAAATTCATCTATGGCGTATTAGAAAAACCATTCAAAAATTACTATGTTAAAGCTAAACAGATGAAAGGTCAGACAGGTGAAAACCTTATGATACTTTTAGAGAGCCGTTTAGATAACGTAGTTTTCAGAGCTGGCTTTGCAAGAACACGTAGAGAAGCTCGTCAGGTAGTAGACCACAAACAGCTTACAGTAAACGGAAAGACAATCAACATTCCATCTTACTTAATCAAAGCAGGCGATGTTATTGAAGTTCGTGAAAACAAGAAAGACTTACACAGATATGAAGATATCTTCGCTGTTACAGACGGAAGATTAGTACCTGAATGGATTTCAAGCGATCATGAAAACAAGAAAATCGTAATCAATGCACTTCCAAAGAGAGAAGAGATTGATATTCCTGTAGATGAGATGCTTATTGTCGAGTTATATTCAAAATAAAACTAAAGAAAAGCACTTTCATGAAAAGTGTAGCTTTAAGTTTTTAATGAAGCTATCACAAATAGTTGTTTAGTTAATTATTAAAGGAGGAGCCATGTTCGAATTTGAAAAACCTAACATTGATGTTTCAGAGTTATCAGAAGATAACAAGTATGGTAAATTCACTTTAGAACCTTTAGAAAGAGGTTATGGAACAACTCTTGGAAACTCTTTAAGAAGAATTATGCTTTCGTCTTTACCTGGAGCTGCAGTAAGTCAGATTAAAATTGCAGGCGTTATGCATGAGTTCAGCACAATCCCAGGCGTTAAAGAAGACGTAACTGAGATTATAATGAACATTAAAGAACTGGCAATTAGAAATAATAGCCAGACCAACGAGGCTAAAATTGCTTACATTGACTGTCAGGGTGCAGGTGTTGTAACAGCCGGAGATATTCAGGTTGACCAGGATATAGAGATTGTTAATCCGGATTTAGTAATCGCTACTTTAGATGGAGCAGACAGCAAACTCTACATCGAACTTACAATCACAAAAGGCAGAGGATATGTAAGCTCTGACAAAAACGCAGTTGATAATTCAGCAGTAGGTGTTATTCCAATTGATTCAATCTACACACCAGTAGAGCGTGTAAACATTGCAGTTGAAAATACTCGTGTTGGTCAGATTACAGACTATGACAAGTTAACAATTGAAGTTACAACAAACGGAGCATTAACACCTGAAGAAGCAGTTTCACTTGCAGCAAAAGTTCTTTCAGAACACTTAAATCTTTTCATTAACCTTTCTGAAAATGCTAAGAATGCAGAAGTTATGGTTGAAAAAGAAGATGATGACAAAGAAAAAGTTCTTGAAATGAACATTGATGAACTTGAACTTTCAGTTCGTTCATACAACTGCTTAAAGAGAGCTTCAATCAACACAGTTGAAGAGTTAATCAACAAGACTCCTGAAGAGATGATGATGGTTAGAAACCTTGGTCGTAAATCTCTTGATGAGGTTTTTGCAAAATTGAAAGAGCTTGGTCTTGAACTTAAATCAGGAATAAGCGAAGAGTAAATATAACAGGTAGGTCTTAAACGATAAATGTTAAAAGACCGACAGTAGATAAAAGGAGGCAGAAAAATGGCCGGATATAGAAAACTTTCAAGAACAGCCAGCCAGAGAAAAGCTTTATTACGTAGTCAGGTAACAGCACTTCTTTATAATGGAAAAATTGTTACAACTGAAGCTAAGGCTAAAGAAGTACGCAAAGAGGCTGAGCATTTAATTGCACTTGCAATCCGTGAGAAAGATAACTTCGAAGAAGTTACTGTTAAAGCTAAAGTTGCAAGAAAAGATGCTACAGGTAAGCGTGTTAAAGAAGTTGTTGATGGAAAGAAAGTTGATGTTTTTGATGAAGTTGACAAAAAAATCAAAAAAGATCAGCCTTCAAGACTTCATGCAAGAAGAGAAATGCTTAAAGTTCTTTACCCTGTAAAGAATGTTCCAACTAAAGCAGCTGGAAGAAAAGCTAAAACTGAAGACGTAGATTTAGTTGCTAAACTTTTTGATGAGATTGCACCTAAGTATGCAAATCGTAACGGTGGTTACACTCGTATAATCAAGAAGGGTCCTCGTAAGGGCGATGCAGCTATGGAAGTTATTCTTGAGTTAGTTTAATTAATAGGTTTGATTTAAAATAAAAATGGGGGCTGTCTATAAGACAGTCCTTATTTTTTATTGTGAATCGAAAAATATAACTTATTTACTCGCTCGTATAAGCTAACACCCTTGAATTTCTAAGTTCATCGGCGCGCGTCGCACTGTTCCCTAGCTCCTTGTAGGTGACATTTCCGGTTTGTCGCGTCGGGCCATCGCTCCTTTGCGCCTACTTCACTAAGAAATTCTACGGCCACGCTTGAACTCGCTCGTAAATAGATTATATTTTTCGATTAAAGAAAAAATGCTGTCTTCAACTCGCTTGCATAGACTAGCTCGTAAATGGAGTGCATTTTTCAATTTTAAAATAAACTTAAATTTTAAGCATTGAATGGGGACTGTGTTTTAAGTATAATAATTTAGTTACAGGTTTTTAGTGAATTTTAGGAGTGACGAATGAAGATTAAAGATTGTTTTAAGATGAAAAAAGCGTTTGGTTCTTATATTATGTCTCCTTATGGTCCGTTAGGTGAGACTGTGAAGGGTGTTATAAGGCTTAATAAGCCGGGCTATGATATCTGGCAGTGGATTGAAGAGGGATTAGAAGAAGAGGAGATTGCAAATAAACTTGCTGAAAAGTATAAGCTTTCTGAATCAAAGGCAATCGAGGATACTCATGCATTAATTAAAAGCTTTAGGGAAGCTGGTGTTTTCGTAAGTGATTTAGACTGGCAGCACACTAATCTTAAGGACATATAAAATTGAGCTTTATTGAGATTGACAAAGTTTCATACGCATATCCTGTTTACGAAGAAATTGATGAAAGTGAGGCACCTTCAAAAGAAGGTGTCTTAGAAGAAACTTCAAAAACAGATGTTAAGGATGAAAAGGACTGGGCATTAAAAGACATTTCCCTTTCGATTGAACAGGGTGATTTTGTTGCAATTGTCGGAAGAAATGGTTCTGGAAAGTCTACGCTTTCTAAACTTTTAAATGCTCTTTTGCTTCCTGATAAAGGAACTGTTTTTGTTTCAGGTATTGAAACAAAAGATGATGAGACTATCTGGGAAGTAAGAAGAAATGTCGGCATGGTTTTTCAAAATCCTGACAATCAGATTGTTTCTCAGACTGTTGAAGAAGATGTCGCATTTGGACTTGAAAATTTAGGTGTTCCGCCTGAGGAAATAAGACAGAAAGTTAAAGAAAGTCTTAAGCTTTTAGAAATAGAAAATTTTGAAAAACGCTCTCCTCTTGATCTTTCCGGAGGTCAGAAACAAAGAGTTGCTGTTTCAGGTGTTCTTGCAATGGAGCCTAAATGTATTGTTTTTGATGAGGCAACTTCAATGCTTGACCCTAAAGGAAGAAACGAAGTTTTAAAATTTGCCTTAAAGCTGAATAAAGAAAAAAACATAACAATAGTTTCAATAACCCATTATATGGATGAAGCCTTAATGGCTGATAAAATTTTTGTAATGGGAAAAGGTCAGATTGTTTTAGAGGGAACGCCAAAAGAAATCTTTTCAAAAAAAGAAGAAATAGAAAAAGAAGGCTTAATGCTTCCTCAGATTACAGAGCTTTCTTATAGACTACGTAAGGCAGGCCTTGATATTCCTGAAGGTATTTTATTTGAAGATGAGCTTTTAGATTATCTAAAAGAAATATTGTAAAAACAATTTTTAATTGCTTATAAAATCTAAGCTTAAAATTAGATATATATATGAACATAGAACTTAAAGAAGTAAATTATAGCTATAACAAAGGCTTGGTAAATGAAGTTAATGCGTTAAAAGACATTAACTTAAAAATAGATAAGCCAGAATTTATTGCGCTTATCGGAAGCACAGGAAGCGGAAAATCTACACTCATTCAGATGTTTAATGGACTTATAAAGCTTGAAAGCGGAAGCATTTATTTTGATGGCGTAAATATTTACGACAAATTAAGTCTTGAAAACGAAAACAAAAAAGAAAAAGAAAAAAAGATAAATGAGAAAAAAGCCTTAAGTGATTTAAGAAGAAAAGTAGGACTTGTTTTTCAGTATCCGGAAAACCAGCTTTTTGAAGAGACTATCATAAAAGATGTCATGTTTGGGCCTAAAAATTTAGGCCTTAGTGATGATGAAGCAAAACAAAGAGCAATCTGGGCGCTTAATAAAACGGGAATAAAAGAAGAGTTTTTTGAGAAATCCCCATTTGATCTTTCGGGCGGAGAAATGAGAAGGGTTGCAATAGCAGGCGTTCTTGCGATGAAGCCTGATGTGCTTGTTTTAGACGAACCAACGGCAGGCCTTGACCCGCAGGGCAGAATTTCAATTTTAAAAAGCTTAAAGGAAATTCAAGAAGAAAATTCAAAAACAATTATTTTAGTGTCTCATACAATGGAAGAAGTAGCAGAATTTGCAGACAGAATAGTTGCAATGCATGAGGGAAAAATAATAATGGACGGCACTCCTCATGAAATTTTTAAAGAGACAGAAAGACTAAATCTTTGCGGACTTAAAAAACCAGAGATAACTGAGTTTTTAGAAAAACTTTCAATAGATGATGTAATAACATTAGATGAGGCCGTAGAAAAAATTCTTGAAAGAATTAACAAAAAGAAAAGTATTTAAAAAGTAAAAGGCAACTAAAAAAAGATGTTCAGAAACATAACAATAGGACAATTTTATCCGTGTGATTCAATCCTTCATAGGCTTGACCCGAGAGTTAAGCTTTTAGGGGTTGTTGTTTATATAGCATCTCTTTTTGTAATAAATAACATCTGGGGATTTATTTTTATTTTTTTAGTTCTCCTTGGATTAATAAAACTCTCTAACGTTCCTGTTAATTATATTTTAAGAGGAATGAAGGTTGTCTGGTTCATAATAATTATTGCAGTAATCTTTAATCTCTTTTTTACAGAAGGAGATTTAGTGCTTGCGAAATGGTGGATATTTACGATAAGCACAAAAGGAATCCTTAATGCTTTATTTTTTGCGATAAGACTTATTTTCATAATTGTAGGAGCTTCGCTCCTTACTTACACAACAACGCCGACTTCGCTTACCGAAGGAATGGAAAAAGTTTTTTCGCCTTTAAAGAAAATCCATTTTCCGGCGCATGAAATTGCAATGATGATGAGCATTGCCTTAAGATTCATACCAATACTTGCAGAAGAAGCAGGGAAAATAACAAAGGCCCAGACTTCAAGAGGAGCAGATTTTGATACAGGCGGAATAGTTGCAAAGGCAAAAGGAATGATTCCAATCTTGGTTCCGCTTTTTGTTTCGGCTTTTAAAAGAGCAAATGATCTTGCCTGCGCAATGGAAGCAAGATGCTATAAGGGCGGAGAAGGAAGAACAAAAATGTATCCGCTTAAATACGAAAGTAGAGATAAGATTGCCTACTTTACTGTTTTAGGATATGTAATAGTTTTTATTTTAATAAGAATACTGATGGATATGTTTGTAACAAGCGGCAGAATCTAAAAATATGAAACGAATTATACTTAAAATTGCATATGACGGAACAAACTATGTTGGATGGCAGATACAGAAAAACGGTATTGCTGTCGAGAAGGTAATTAACGAGCATCTTTCAAAGCTTTTGAAGGAAGACATTGTGATAATAGGAGCAAGCAGAACAGATTCGGGTGTTCATGCAAGAGGTAACATAGCAGTTTTTGATACAGAAACTAAAATCCCGCCTGAAAAAATTTCGCTTGCACTTAATCAAAGCCTGCCTTCTGACATAAAAATAGTAAGCTCTAAAGAAGTCGAAGCTGATTTTCATCCAAGACACAGAGACTGCACAAAAACATATGAATATACGTTCCTTAATTCAAGATATGCAGATCCTTTAAAAAGGCTTTATGCAGCCTATACGTACTATGAATTAGATATTGAAAAAATGAAAGAAGCTTCTAAGTTTTTAATCGGAGAACATGATTTTACTGCATTTTCTTCAGCAGGCGGCCAGCAGCTTTCTTCAATAAGGACAATTAACTGGATTAAAATTGAAGAAGAAAAGCTGAACAAAAGCTTTGACGAAAATGGAAATTTGACGGATTTAAAAGAAGAAAATAAAGACGAACATTTTTTCGAACCAAAGCTTGTTAAGATAACAGTTAATGGGAACGGTTTTCTTTATAATATGGTAAGGATAATAGCAGGGACGTTAATGAAAGTTGGACAGAATGTTTACCCACCGGAGTATGTTAAAGAAATTTTGGATTCTAAAGACAGAGCGCTTTCGGCGCCAAAAGCTCCTGCAGAAGGATTAACTTTATTAGAGATAAAATATTGCTAATAAGCGGAAAATGTGGTATAATCCCATTTCGCTAGTGCTGTTAAATATGCACTTAAAAGCAAAAATTAAGTTTAAAAATCTTTTATGAGATTGATAATAGTTTAGGAGGAAACTAAAGTGAGTTTAAAGTATGAGAAAAATGAAGACGGCTCAGCATTATTAACAATTGAAAGACCGGCAGAAGAATTAGATAATGCCATCAAACAGGCTTACAACAAAATCAAAAATCAGATTATTTTACCTGGATTCAGAAAAGGTAAAGTTCCAATGATTATGGTAGAAAAGCAGTATGGCTCAGACATTTTCTATGAAGATGCTGCAGAAATTATCATTAATGACACTTACAAAACAGAAAGCAAAGACTGTGATCTTAAGATTGTTTCAAACCCAGAGATTGAAATCGTTCAGGTTGAAAGAGGAAAACCTTTCATCTACAGCGCAAAGGTTGCTGTTAAGCCTGAGGTTCAGCTTGGAAAATATAAAGGCATTGAGTATAAAAAAATAACAGCTGAAGTTGAAGATCATGAAATTACTACAGAACTTGAAAGACTTCAGGAAATGAATTCACGTTTAATCCCTGTTGAAGACCGTCCTGCAAAAGATGGAGATCAGTGCAACATCGATTTCGAAGGATTTATTGATGGAAAATCTTTTGAAGGTGGAAAAGCAGAAGACCACACAATCACACTTGGCTCACATGCTTTCATTCCTGGATTTGAAGATCAGATAGTTGGCCACAAACCAGGTGAAGAATTTGATGTTAACGTTAAATTCCCAGATGACTATCATTCAGAAGACGTTAAAGGAAAAGACGCTACATTCAAAGTAAAACTTAATGAGATCAAAGAAAAAGAACTTCCTGAATTAGATGATGAGTTCGCAGGAGAAATCTCAGAATTTGAAACTCTTGATGAATTCAAAGAAGACTTAAAGAAAAAAATGCTTGAAGAAAAAGAAGGTGCAGGAAGAAAAGAAGCAGAAGATCTTATTATCGAAAAGATTATTCACTTAGCTGAGTTTAAAGTTCCTGATCTTATGCTTAAAGATAAGGTTGAAGAAGTTTATAAAGACTACTGCGCAAGACTTGAGCAGAACGGCCTTTCAATCGAGCAGTATCTTAACATGGTTAATCAGAAGCCAGAAGATGTTAAGAAAGAAATCGAGCCAATGGCTCTTACAGACTTAAAGAGACGTATTGTTTTAGAAGCAGTTGCTGATGCAGAAGACATCCAGATTAACGAGCAGGATGTTGAAGATGAGATTGCAGAGCTTGCAAAAGCTTATCAGCTTGTTCCTGAAGAGTTCAAGAAAATCATCCCTGAAGATGCAATGGATAATTTAAGAGAAGACATCAGAGTAGCAAGAGCAGCTGACTTTGTTTATGACAATGGTGTAGCAGTTGAAACTGAAGCTGCTGAAGAAAAAGCAGAAGAAGCTGCTGAAGAAACAGAAGAAAAAAAGGAAGACTAATTCCTTAAAAATTTAAATGGAATATGATAATAGGAGGGTAATTATGAGTTTAGTCCCAACAGTTATTGAGTCAAACAGCAGAGGCGAAAGAGCCTACGATATTTATTCCAGACTTTTAAAAGAAAGAATTATCTTTTTAGGTGAGGAAGTTAATGATGTTACAGCAGGACTTGTTGTAGCACAGATGCTTTTCTTAGAGTCAGAAGACCCAAATAAAGATATTCAGTTTTACATCAACAGTCCAGGTGGTTCTGTAACAGCAGGTTTTGCCATCTACGACACAATGAAATATGTAAAATGTGATGTTTGCACAACTTGTATCGGCATGGCTGCATCAATGGGAGCTTTCCTTCTTTCAGGAGGAACAAAGGGCAAGAGATTTGCACTTCCTAATGCAGAAATAATGATCCACCAGCCATCAGGCGGTGCTCAGGGCCAGGCAACAGAAATTAAAATTAATGCGGACCACATCTTAAGAATCCGTGATAAACTCAACAAAATCTTAGCTGAAAATACTGGAAAGCCTATCGAGACAATCGAACGTGACACAGAACGTGACAACTGGCTTACAGCAGATGAGGCAAAAGAATATGGCCTTATCGATCAGGTAATAACAAATCACGATGCAGAATAGTAAATGATTACAAGGGACTGCCAAAATAAGCAGTCCCTTTAATTTAAAAAAGTTAATTAAAAGGTTTAGTAAACATATCTGTTAAATAAAAAATATATTTTCTTAAAAGGGAGAAAAAATGGCAGAAAAAAGAAAAGGAAACAGAGGGTCTGAAGACATATGCTCTTTTTGCGGATTGCCGGCTTCTGAAGTTGGACGTCTTATTGAAGGACCAAATAAAACTTATATTTGTAATAACTGCGCGCATACCTGCGTTGATATTTTTGATGACCTTGAATATAACGAAGCTGATGCAAACGGAAGTGACATAAAATCTGATTTTAAAGAGGGAATTAAACTTTATAAACCTAAAGAGATTAAAAAATTATTAGATGAGTATGTTATAGGCCAGGACGCGGCAAAAAAAGTTCTTTCTGTTCAGGTTTATAATCATTATAAGAGAGTGCTTTATGGAGAAAATTTAGATGTTGAACTTCAGAAAAGCAATATTTTAATGATAGGACCAACAGGCTCAGGAAAAACTTATCTTGCCCAGACGCTTGCAAGAATACTTAACGTTCCATTTGCAATTGCTGATGCAACAACGTTAACAGAGGCCGGTTATGTTGGTGAAGACGTTGAAAACATTCTTCTTAAGATAATTCAGGCAGCTGATTATAATGTTGAAAAAGCGCAGTATGGAATTATCTATATTGATGAAATTGATAAGATAACAAAAAAAGGTGAAAACGTTTCAATAACAAGAGACGTTTCAGGAGAAGGCGTTCAGCAGGCACTTCTTAAAATCTTAGAGGGCACTGATGCATCTGTTCCGCCACAGGGAGGAAGAAAGCATCCTCAGCAGGAGCTTATTCCAATTAATACAACCAACATCCTCTTTATCTGCGGAGGAGCGTTTGCAGGTCTTGAAAAAATAATTGAGGAAAGAACTGATAAAAAGTCAATGGGATTCGGAGCAGAAATAAGCGATGCAAGGACTGCTGAAATTGATGAGCTTTTCAAAAAAGTTATGCCACAGGATCTTACAAAATTCGGACTTATCCCTGAGTTTATAGGACGTGTTCCAGTTGTTGTTTCATTAGATTCATTAAAAGAAGAGGACCTTGTTAAAATTTTAAAAGAGCCAAAAAATGCTCTTATTAAACAGTATCAGGCACTTATTGGAATGGATAATGTTGACCTTACTTTTACTGATGAAGCTGTAGGAGAAATTGCAAAGAAGGCTTTTGAACGAAAAATCGGAGCCCGTGGACTGCGTTCGATTTTAGAAAATATCATGCTTGATATAATGTATGAAATTCCATCAAGCAAGAAAATAAAAGAGTTTGAAGTTACTAAAGAATTAGTCGACGAGAAAGTAAAATGAAAGGATTTTATTCATGAAAATAAAATCAGCTGAACTTGAAATTGTATATGGACCAACGAGTAAATTTGAGGAGACAAATCTTCCGGAAATTGCTTTTGCTGGAAAATCGAATGTTGGAAAGTCTTCGCTTATTAATTCTTTAATGAATAGAAAATCATTGGCAAGAACTTCAA
>R19__coassemble_560_pt1 | contig 16060 bp, 10 predicted proteins | sample R19__metabat2_low_PE_008 | metagenome-assembled genome bin R19 | reverse complement strand
GGCTTACATGCCTTATGCACGCTTGCTGTTTATTTCTGCTAAAACAGGCGAGAGACTTGATAAACTATTTGGACTTATTGATGTAATTGTTCAGAATCAGAGCTTAAGAATTCAGACAGGCGTTTTAAATGAAATTATTGCTGAGGCAGCTGCACTTAATCAGCCACCATCTGATAAAGGAAGAAGACTTAAGATTTTTTATGCAACACAGGTTGGAATCAAACCGCCGACATTTGTCATTTTTGTAAATGACAAAAAACTGATGCATTTTTCATACTTAAGATATCTTGAAAATAAAATAAGAGAAGCATTTGGATTTGAGGGAACCTCTTTGAAATTCTTTGTAAGAGAGAGGAAGGAAAAGTAATGAGAGCTATTTGTCTTTTATGTCTGGTTTTAGGATACGGATTCGGTCTTGTGCAGACAGCCTATCTTTACTCAAATGCCAGAAATATTGACATAAAAAAAGAAGGAAGCGGAAACGCAGGAACAACAAACATGATAAGAGTAATGGGCTGGAAAGCAGGCGTTATTACTTTTGTTTGTGACATTGCAAAGCTTGTCGCTGCTGTTTTGCTTGCTAAATGGGTTTTCTGCGATGTAATAAGCCTTCCGATTGATAAGGCTGCAATCGTTCTTTATACAGGCTTTGGAGTAATTTTGGGACATAACTTCCCGTTTTATCTTCACTTTAAAGGCGGAAAAGGAATTGCCGTAAGTGCAGCATTGATTGTCTGCCTTTGGGACTGGAAGCTTATGGTAATAGGTCTTGTTTTCTTTTTTGCAAGCGTTCTTATAACAAAATATATTTCATTGGGAAGCATACTTATGCTTGCATCAGTTGCAATAGCTTATGTAATTTTTATTTACACAGATCTTACACATGTAACAAAAGGGTGGCAGGCGGACTGTACAATCTTAATTATTGCAATTGCTGCTTTGGGAATTTTCATGCACAGGGAAAACATAAAAAGACTTATACATGGAAATGAAAATAAATTCTCGGCCTCCCAGCAAAATAAAGAAGCAAAAGAAGCAGGTGAGTTTGTTCATCAGCAGGTAGAAGTTAATAAGGCTGAAAGAAAAGTTTATAAAGAAGAAAAGAAAGATGCAAAGAGCGAGTACAGACAGGTAAAGAAAGAAGCAAAAGAAGAGTACAAGCAGGTATTGCATAAGAAACCAACAAAATACAGAAAGAAAAAATATGGCGATGAATAAAATTACAATTTTAGGTGCAGGCGGCTGGGCAATAGGAATTGCAACAGTCCTTTCGGACAATGGACATTCAGTTACAATGTGGTCAGCTGTAGAATCAGAAATAGAAGAACTTAAAAATAAAGGCACAAATGAGCGCTGCCTTCCTAATGTAGTGATTTCTAAATCAATCAAGCTTACATGTGATTTAAAAGAGGCAATTTGTGATGCAGAGATAATTGTTCTTGCGGTTGCGTCAAAATTTATCAGAGCAACTGCCCATAGATTGCAAGGCATTTTAAAACCAGGAACGATTGTTGTTAATGTTGCAAAAGGCATTGAAGAAAAGACCTGCTTTACAATGGGAGAAATTATAAAAGAAGAACTTCCTTCTGCAAAGGTCTGCGTTCTTTCAGGCCCGTCCCATGCCGAAGAAGTAGCAAGAAGACTTCCGACAACTGTCGTTGTTTCAGGCCCTGATGAAGAAACTTTTAAATTTCTTCAGGATGTTTTTGCAAGTGAAGTTTTCAGAGTTTACGGAAGCAAAGACATGCTTGGAATTGAAATTGGCGGCTCTTTGAAAAATGTAATCGCTTTAGCAGCAGGAATTGCAGATGGCCTTGGCTATGGAGATAATATCAAAGCTGCATTAATCACAAGAGGTATAAGAGAAATTTCTCGTCTTGCAGTTAAAATGGGCGCAAAAGAAGCAACGCTTTATGGACTTTCAGGAATTGGAGACTTAATAGTAACCTGTGCTAGCATGCATTCAAGAAACAGAAGAGCGGGAATTTTAATTGGCAAGGGAAAAAGCTGTGATGAGGCCTGCAAAGAAGTTAACCAGGTTGTTGAAGGTGTAATTTCTGCAAGAGCGGCTTTAGAGCTTGCAAATAAATATGATGTAAGCCTTCCTATTGTTGAACAGGTAAATAAAGTTTTATTTGAAAACTTAGACCCTAAAGAAGCTGTTAAAGAACTTATGCTAAGAGATAAAAAGAACGAGTAAGTTTTTAATAATAAGAGTATAAATGGCAGATAAGAGTTTTATAATTGATGAGATAACCTGGAACGATCTTGATTTAGATGAAATTTATAAAAAATTAAACACAGCTAAATCATCAGTCGGAAAAGAATATTTAAAGCGTGAGCTAAAAACGCTTTTGTTTGACATAGATAAATTAAAAGCACGTAATAAAAAAATAAATTATTTTAAAGATAACGAAGAAAAAAAGAAAAAAACAGAAAAGATTTTTTCAAAATTAAGCGTGCTTAAAAAATATGACTTTTTAGATTATATCTATAAGCTTAAAGAAGTTCCGGAAATGAACAATGCAGTTCATATAATTTTAGGAATTCTTCTCATAATTGCAATTGTCTTAATTTTCTTTAAACCTGTCGTTGGTGTTATTGCAATCGTTGTCATGATTGCAGTAAACATAATGACTTACTTTAAAGGAAAAGCAAAGATAGAAGCATATTTTCTTTGTGTTAAATATTTAGTTGCAATGGATGTTGCAGCAAAGAAAATACTTGCCGAAAACTGTTTAGACAGCGAAATTTTTAAAGAAGAAATTTCAAATTTAAACCAGTCTGTCAAAGTTTTTGCATCACTTAAAAACGGCTCATGGCTTTTGACAAATTCGGTTTCAGGTTCTTTAGCTGATGTTGTAATGGACTACATCAGAATGTTTTTCCATCTTGATTTAATGAAATTTAATTCAATGAGAAAAACGGCAATGGAAAATGAAGAGCAGATTAAAGTTCTTTATGATTCATTAGGAGAGATTGAAGCAGCAATTGCAATAAGTGAGTACAGAAAAAAAGTTAATTATACAGAACCAATTTTCTATTCAGCAGAGCAGATTAAGGAAAAAGATTTAAATTCTTCTAAAACTTTAATTGCAGAAGAATTAAATCATCCGCTTTTGGAAATTGGAGTCACAAACACGATAAAGGCAGAAAAATCCGTACTTTTAACGGGAGCAAATGCATCAGGAAAATCAACGTTCTTAAAAGCACTTGCAATAAATCAGATTTTTGCGCAGACTCTTTACATGACTTTATCAGAAAGATTTGTAACGACCTTTATGAAAGTAATTACATCAATGGCTCTTACTGATAATATTTTAGGAAAAGAGAGCTATTTTGTAGTTGAAATAAAATCGTTAAAAAGAATTTTTGATGAATTAGGAGAAATTCCTGTTCTTTGCTTTATTGATGAGGTATTAAGAGGAACGAATACTATTGAAAGAATTTCTGCATCTAGTGAGATACTGAAAAATCTTTCGGAAAAGAACGCCCTTGTTTTTGCGGCAACTCATGACATAGAGCTTACAGAACTTTTAAAAGATCAAATGCTTAATTTTCATTTTTCTGAGACAGTCGATGGAAATAATGTCCTGTTTGATTATAAGTTAAAAGAAGGTCCGTCAAATTCATCAAATGCAATTTCGCTTCTTAAATCTTACGGATTTTCAGACGATATAATAGAGAATGCAACAAGAAGATCAGATAATTTCAAACGAAACGGAGTCTGGCAGTAAATGAAAAATCGAAGACAGGAAAAAATAATAGAGATAATTTCTGAATTTGAAATAGATAAACAGGAAGAAATCGTAGAACGCCTTAACAAAGAAGGCTTTAAGGCAACTCAGGCTACTGTCAGCAGAGACATTAAAGAACTGCATTTAGAGAAAGTGCCTGCCCAAAAGGGAAGTAAGTACGTTTATCCTGAAGCAAAGATAAAAGATAAAGAAAAATTCTTGAGAATTTTTAAAGACGGATATGCAGCAATGGAACAGGCTGGAAATATTGTAGTAATAAAGACAATACCTGGAATGGCAATGGCTGCGGCTGCTGCATTTGACCAGCTTAAATTAAAAGAAAATGTTGGAACTATTGCAGGCGATGACACGATAATGTGCGCAACAAGATCAGACATTGATGCAAAAAATCTGATAGATAAAGTAAAAGGATTAATAAAAGACTGATTTAAAGATAAATTTTAAGGAAACAGGAAGCAGAAAATGCTAAGAAGCGTTAACATTAAAAATCTTGCATTAATAAGAGAAGCTGAAATTGATTTTAAGAAAGGCTTAAACATCTTAACGGGTGAGACGGGAGCCGGAAAATCAATTATTATTGGTGCAATTAATACTGGCCTTGGAGACAAGGCAAATAAATCGATGTTAAGAAGTGATGCAGAATCAGGAGGCGTCGAGCTTCTTTTTACGAATGTAAAAGAAAGCGTTTTAAATCTTCTGAAAGATAATGATATTGATACAGAAGAAGGAAATGTTATCATCCAGAGAAAAATTACTTCTGATTCAAGCACAACTAAAGTGAATGGCTCAAACGTTACGCTTTCTTTGCTTAAAGAAATAACATCAGAACTTATTGATGTTCATGGACAGCATGATAACCAGAGTCTTATTGATTCAAATAAGCATATTGATCTTTTAGACTTTTATGGCGCAGATGAAATCTCTGAAATAAAAGGGGACTTAAAGGCGGAGCATGCAAATTACAGAAATTTAAGACTGAATTATAAAAATTACGATAAGACTGAAGAAGAACTCAATAAAGAAATAGAATTCTTTAAACATGAAATCTCTGAAATATCAGCCGCCGGACTTAAAGAAGGCGAGGATAAAGTTGTTGAAGAGGATTTCAAAAGACTTTCAAATGCTGAAAGAGTTGTTAACCTTTTGAATAAAGCATTAATGGCGCTTGAAGGCAGCGATGAATCGATATTAAATAAATTCTCAGAAGTTTCATTAAATGTTAATGAAGCTGTTAAGCTTGATGAAAGACTTGAAAGCATAAAGAGCAGCATGATGGATGTTGAATCGCTTTCAAATGATCTTACACATGATTTAAGAAGCTATATTGACGACAATGGATTCAAGCCGGAGCAGTATGTTGCTGCCAGAGAGAGACTTGATGAGATTAACCACCTTAAATCAAAGTATGGAAATTCTGTAGAAGAAATACTTAGTTATAAAAATGGACTTGAAGAAAAAATAAAATCTTATGAGACCTATTTTGAGAAAAAGAGAAGTCTTGAAAATAAGATTCATGAATCAGGAATAAAGCTTAATGAGATTTCAAAGGTTTTGTCGGAGGCAAGAATTAAAGTTGCTTCAGAACTTGAGCCTTTAGTAATTAAAAATCTTAAGGAGCTTAATTTCTTAGATTGCAAATTTAAAATTAATTTTGAAAAGCTTGACAGAATAACAGAAAACGGTTTTGACAAAATTGAATTTCTTATATCTACAAATCCTGGCGAACCTTTAATGCGCTTGTCTAAGATAGCATCAGGCGGAGAGATTTCAAGAATCATGCTCGCCATTAAAGCAGCTTTTGCTCAGAAAGATGAAATTGAAACTTTGATCTTTGATGAAATCGATACAGGAATCTCTGGAAAAACAGCCCAGATGGTTGGAAAAAAACTTTATGATATTTCAAAGTGCCACCAGATTATCTGTATTTCCCATCTTCCTCAGATTGCTGCAATGGCAGATACGCATTTCCATATTCACAAAGAAGTGGAAGGCGGAAATACTATCTCCGGTGTAGTTGAATTAAATGACGATCAGATGATTAAAGAAATTGCAAAATTAGTAGGCGGAGAACAGGTTAGCTTTTCTGCATTGGAAAATGCAAGAGACCTTAAAGGAAATGCAAACTTTTATAAGCATAAGCTTACTTAATTTACAAGATTTCTTTTATATTCGAGATGTCTGTTGATGCAGTCATTGAATAATTTGTATGATAGATAACAAAGCCTGGTTTTCCGCCAGGCGTTTTCTTTAGGAACTTTCTCTGGACATAGTCAACCTCAACTTTCCCGTCTGATGAAAGAGAGGCCTTGCTGTTTGCTTTCGAAAAATGGGCAGCTAAGGAAGCTGCTTCTTCAAAAGTTGAATCGGGAACTTCCATGCCTTTTGATTTGACAATTACATGAGAGCCTGGGATTTTTTTGGCATGAAACCAGTAGTCATTGCTGTCTGCTAATTTAAATGAAATATATTCGTTCTGATAATTATTTTTTCCAACATAAATATCAAAGCCATCACTTGAAACAAAGTGAAGAGGAGAGCTTTTAAGATTCTGCTGTTTTACAGCTTTTCCTTTTTTGTTTGTTTTAGTACGGTCTTTAATAGAAACATATTTTTCTTTAATGTAGCCTGAGTCTGCCATTTCTTTTCTTAACTCAGAAATGTCTGCGGCGTCTTTAACAATTTCCAAAGAAGCCTGGATTGATTCTAAATGCTCGATTTCAGCTTTTGTTTCTTCAATAATTTGGCTTAATGCTTCGCTTGTTCTTTTAAGCTTGGAATACTTATCAAAAAATTTCTTTCCGTTATCAACTGCAGAAAGCTGCGGGTCTAATGGAATTGTTATTTCTTCACCAGTATTATAATCAACTGCTTTCATTGAAGTAGATTTTGGCTCAACATTGTAGCCGTATGCACATGCAAGTTCGCCATAAAGCTTAAACTTATCTTTCTTAGAAGTGTCTTTTAGCTGTTTTAACTGAAGGTCATATTTTTTATAGTCTTTTGATAAGAGTCCCTGAACAATCTGTCTTAAGGCAGAAGTTTTCTGTCTTATTGTTGTATAGGCCTGCTTTTTAGAGTAGTAATCATAAAGGAGCGTTGAAATAGAATCATAAGATTCTTTTTTTAAGCCTTTATAAATTAAAAAATCAAATGGGCTATAAAAAACAGGTTCAGAATTTTCGTAGTAAATATAAGGAGAATAATTACCTGCTTTAATTATTTCTGTAACCTCTTTAAAAGAGTTAAAGACATTTTCTTTTTCTGAATCATTAAGGCAGTTCGATGGAATAGAAGAATTAACACTGCTTCTTTCTGAAATTTCTTCTGCCAAAACAGGACTTATGCCTGTTAGATTCATGTAAAGAGATTTTGAAAGATTGGTATTATCTTTAAAAATTAAATCATAAAAATCATCTTTTTCAATTGTTAACGGATTTTTCTTTTCATCTGCAAAAGGAACAAAGTAATCCCTTTCCGGAAGTACTTCTCTTACAGAGCTTACTAAAGCAGAAACATGCTTTATTGAATCGACAATTCTATTATCGTCTAAAAGAATTATATTGCTGTGCTTTCCCATTAATTCAACGGCCAAAGTCTTTCTGCATAAATCACCCATTTCATTAAAATGTTCTATTTCAAAATTTATTATTCGTTCTAAAGAAGGCTGTTTTATCGAAAGAATTCTGGCATTTGTAAGATGCTTTCTTAAAAGCATGCAAAAAGATGGTGCGGTAATCGGAGACGGAAGATTCTTTTCCGTAAGATAAATCATTGGAAGAGAAGGGCTTGCAGAAATTAAAAGCCTGAACTGATTTCCTTCTTTTTTTATCGTAAGCAAAAGAGAGTCCTTTTCGGGCTGCGCAATCTTGACAATCCTTCCATCCAAGATTGTCATATTAAGTTCGTTTGTTATACATGCAATAACACTACCATCAAAAGCCATGCAGATAATATAATTTAATGCCAAAAAATAGTCAATAATTGAAAAATTGAGCCGAGGCGCGAGCAAGGGGGCACCAAAGAATGCCGAGCGACTTTTAGCGAGGCATTAGTTTGGGGGATGCCTTGCGGGAGCCCGGCTCAATTAGTAAATATAATTTTATTTTATATTGTTCAATATGCTTAGCGTGTTGTATAATAATGAAGTTATGACATTATGGGAATTAGTGTTGATCGCGATAAGTTTATCAATGGACGCTTTCGCTGTTGCGATGTGCAAGGGCGTAACGATGAAAAAGCTTTCCTTAAAGAATGGCATTATTATTGCTGTCTTTTTTGGATTTTTCCAGATGCTCATGCCGTTTCTTGGATGGCTTATCTGCTCAGCGTTTGAACAATATATCGAAGCAGTAGACCACTGGATTGCTTTTGGACTTTTAATGTTCTTAGGCGTAAAGATGATAATAGATGCGATCAGAGATAAGGATGAAGAAGAGACTGGAGAATATAAATTAGACATAAAAGAACTTTTCCTCCTTGCAATTGCGACTTCAATTGATGCACTTGCAGTTGGAATTACATTTGCGCTTCTAAGCGTAAACATCTATTCTTCGATTGGAATAATAGGTCCGATTACTTTTGTTATTTCCTTAGGAGGAGTTTTCATAGGTCATAAATTCGGAGTCAGATTTAAGCAGAAGGCTGAAATTGCAGGAGGAATAATTTTATGTCTTTTAGGAATTAAAATCCTGCTTGAGCATTTAGATGTTATAAGCTTTTAGGCGGTTTTAATTATAAGAATGCTCAGATTTCATATAGATTTCACAAAAATTTTGTAAATTTTAGGAAATTATTTTTATAAGTAAAACAGAAACGTAAATTGAAACATATTATTTTATTTAAAGTTTAGGAGAAGTTATGAGTGAGTTAAAAATTTTAGTAGTTGATGACGAAGCAAGAATGAGAAAAATCGTAAAAGATTTCCTTGTTGCAAAGGATTACACAGTTCTTGAGGCTGCAAATGGGGAAGCAGCTTTGGACATTATTTATTCTGACAACAAGATTGACCTTGTTATTTTAGACGTTATGATGCCTAAAATGGATGGCTGGGAAACTCTTAAGGGAATCAGAAAACTTTCTAAGCTTCCAGTTATCATGCTTACTGCAAAATCAGAAGAGCAGGATGAACTTTTAGGATTTGAACTTGGAGTAGATGAGTACATCACAAAGCCATTCAGCCCTAAAATTCTTGTTGCAAGAATTGATGCAATCTTAAAAAGAGCAAACAAAATTGATTCAACAGAAATTATTAAGGAAGGCGGCTTAGAAATAAATAAGACTTCCCATACTGTTACTGTTGATGGAAATCCTGTTGAATTAAGTTTTAAAGAATTTGAACTTCTTGAATATTTTGCAGAAAACAAAGGAATTGCATTAAGCAGGGATAAAATTTTAAATAGTGTATGGAATTATGACTACTTCGGAGATGCAAGAACTATTGATACTCACGTTAAAAAAATCAGAAGCAAACTTGGCCGTTGCGGTGAATATATCGTAACCATCTGGGGAATGGGATATAAATTCGAGGTAAACGACTAATGATAAAGTCTGTTCGTTCAAGAACATTAATTGCCATTGTAGCGCTTATTATCTTAGCGTTTTTAGTTGGACTCATTTTTTGTTTCACTTTTGCAAACAGATATTATGTTAATGTTAAGGAGCAGGAAATGCTGGATATTTATAACAGCATTTCTGCTACTTATGATGTCTCATATGAAAATAAGGAAAAATCTGATGAGTTTTATGAAAACGAACCTTCGGATGATTTTTTTTCATCTGATGACGATACAGAAGATGACACATCAAGGAGACTTTGGGATGTTTTCTTTGGTAGCTCAAAAGAAAATCATGAACTTGCAGAGCTTTGTGATGAAACAGGAATTTCTTTAATGATAATAGAGCCAAATGGCCTATCTTCTTTTGTTTATGGAAACCAGGACATTCTTACGAACAGACTTAATGAACTTACATTTAATCAGACAAGTGACAGTGATAATGTTTCCGTTGTAAAAACAGATGGAACATATACTATTCAGACTGTTTCAGATAAAAACACAGGCGATATCGAATATATTGAAATGTGGGGCATTTTCCAGTCGCAGAGATCTTTTATCGCAAGATCCTCTTTTTCGGGTATTGAAAACAGTATCAGGGTTGCCCTTTATTTCTTCTTATTTGTCTGCATAGTAATTTTAATTATTGCAGCAATAATTATTTACGTGCTTCAGCACTCATATTCCAAACCTTTAAGAAGACTTGTTAAAGCAACCCAGGGCGCAAAGGATTACGACTTTGATGATGTTTACGAAGGACTTGGAACTGAAAACAGAAAAGATGAGCTTGGCGCTTTGGGTTCAAATATAACCCAGATGTCTCAAAAGCTTTATGAGTCTAATAGGCAGCTTAAAAATACAAACCTTAAATTAAGAAATGAACTTAAGGCAAAAGAAAGTTTAGATGAGCAGAGAAAGAAATATATTTCTGATATTTCTCACGAACTTAAAACTCCTATTGCGCTTATTTCAGGATATGCAGAAGGCTTAAAAGAAGGAATCGGTGCAACAAAGGAAGATCAGGATTATTATCTTGACGTAATTTTAGATGAATCTGAAAAGATGAATACCATGATAAAAAGGATTTCATCTCTTAATAAACTTGAGCAGAAACAGGCCGATGTAAATCTTGAAAGATTTGACGTTATTGAAGTAATAAACGGCTATCTTAATACAATGGCATTAATCTTTAACGAGAGAGAAATAACTGTTTATTTCAACAGTAATATTAAAATTTTCGTCTGGGCTGATGAGTTCATGTTTGAAGAAGTTTTAATGAACTATTTAAACAATGCACTTAATCATGTTGATGAAAATAAGATAATTAAGATTAATGTTGAATGCGAAGATAAAATTGCAAAAGTAACTGTATTTAACACAGGAAAAAATATCCCGGATGAAGACATAGAAAAAATCTGGGGCGAATTCTATAAAGTTGATAAAGCAAGAACAAGAGAGTATGGCGGAAGCGGATTAGGACTTTCGATTGTAAAAGCTATTTCTGAGACTTTTAATCAGGAATGCGGTGTTTACAACACTCAGACAGGCGTTGCTTTCTGGATTGATCTTGAACTTGATAAGGTTCAGCAGGTTAAAAAGCCAAGAAACAGAATCAGCCTTTCAGAGCTTCCTATCTGGCAGACTACAACAAGCATATTAAAAGACACAAAGGAAAAGCAGCAAAAGAAAGGTAAAGAAGGAAACAAAGATGCCACAGATAAGTAATTCATGGCTTGAACCTTTAAGACCTGAATTTTCAAAGCCGTACTATAGAGAACTTTACAAAACTGTTTTAAACGAATATAGAACAAGGAAAATCTTTCCTGATTCAGAAGATATCTTTAATGCATTTCATTTCACACCGCTTGAGAATGTTAAAGTCGTTATTTTGGGGCAGGACCCTTATCATAACGACTCTCAGGCGCACGGACTTTCCTTTTCTGTAAAAAAAGGAATTGATATACCACCATCTTTAGTTAATATCTATAAAGAATTGCATGATGATTTAGGATGCGAAATTCCAAATCATGGCTACTTAAAAAAATGGGCAGACCAGGGAGTTCTGCTTTTAAATACTGTCCTTACAGTAAGAGCTCATGAAGCTTTTTCTCACAGAGGAATCGGCTGGGAAGAATTTACTGATGCAGCAATAAGAATTCTGAATAATGAGGACAGGCCAATCGTCTTTTTGCTCTGGGGAAAACCTGCCCAGGAAAAAGCAAAGATGCTTAACAATCCTAAACATCTTATTCTTAAAGCACCGCATCCATCACCTCTTTCGGCATACAGAGGCTTCTTCGGCTGCAAACACTTCTCACAGTGCAATGATTTTCTGGCTGCTCACGGCATTGAGCCTATCGATTGGCAGATAGACTAAAATTAAATGCGCATGAATAAAAAATCGTTTGTGCACTGCCTCATATGCTACCATCCCGGAAAATCTAGAGCTCTTCGGGGTCTCCGCTTGCGCTGCTCCCCTCGAATTCACATTTCCTTTCAGAATTTATGTTACGGCTCGGGGCCTTCGCGTCTCCGCCCCCTCATTGCTAAGATTTTCTCGGGCCCGCATGAGAGTCATTGCACAAATTTTTTATTCATGCGCAAATAAGTTTTATTTATCTTTAGCTTCCAAATTTTTCTTAGCAGTCGAAAGCATAAGCTTGATTCGGTTGAGCTGGTTTACAACCGAAGCACCCGGGTCGTAGTCGATTGCGACGATGTTAGCTTCAGGATGCTTAGCTCTTAAAGTTTTTATTACACCTTTTCCGACAACATGATTTGGAAGGCAGCCAAAAGGCTGAACACAGCAGATGTTAGGAACGCCGGATTCAATAAGCTCAAGCATCTCTCCGGTTAAGAACCATCCTTCACCACACTGATTTCCAAGAGAAACAAATTCTTTTGCCATGGAAGCAAGGTTTTCAATGTAAGCAGGAGAAGAGAAGTTCTTGCTTTCTTTAAGAGCTTTTCTTGCAGGCTTTCTAAAATATTCTAAAGCCTTGATTCCAAGTCTTGAAATAGTTGCCTTAACTGGCTTAAATGCATAATGGTCAACCTTAAAGAAAGTATTGTAGAGACAGTAAAGAAGGAAGTCCATTAAATCAGGCATAACACCTTCAGCACCTTCTTTTTCAAGAAGAGCAATAATGTCATTGTTTGCCATAGGAGAAAACTTGACCAAAATTTCGCCTACAACACCAACCTTTGGCTTAACAACATCAATTCTTGGAAGTTCATCAAATTCTTTTACAATCTGGTTAATAAGCTTTTTGGCTTTTCTTCTTCCAAAGCTTGATTTGTGCATTTCCTGTTTTACAATTTCGTTCCACTTTTCATAAAGCGCTTCAGCAGAACCTTTTTCTTTTTCATAAGGTCTTGTTGCATAAAGAACTCTCATGAAAATGTCGCCGATAACAAGTCCGTAAAGACCTTTGATTCCAATTGCAGGAGAAAGAGTAAAGCCAGAGTTTTTCTCTAAGCCGAAGCTTAAGGAAATAACAGGAATGTGACTTAAGCCTGCTTTTTCTAAGGCTCTTCTGATGAAGCCAATGTAGTTAGAAGCCCTGCAGCCTCCGCCTGTCTGGGTTATTAAAAGAGCAGTTTTTGATAGGTCATATTTTCCGGACATTAAAGCATCTATCATCTGACCTACAACAATTGTTGAAGGATAGCATGCGTCGTTGTTAACAAACTTAAGACCCATGTCGACAGCGTCTTTATTGTCGTTATCTAATATTACGAAGTTATAGCCACAGCAGTTAAATGCTTCTTTTAAAAGATCAAACTGAATTGGGGCCATCTGAGGAGCAAGGATAGTGTACTTAGGACGCATCTCTTTTGTAAATTCAACTCTTTCAAAAGCAGCTGATTTTATTTCGCGCTCTTCATGCATCTGTCTTTTTTCTTTAAGTGCACTAAGTAAAGAACGAAGTCTGATTCTTGCAGCTCCTAAATTGCTTACTTCATCTATTTTTAATACAGTATAAATTTTTCCTGAATTTTGAAGGATATCAGAAACACAGTCAGTTGTTACTGCATCTAGTCCGCATCCAAAAGAGAAAAGCTGAATGAGATTTAAATTTTCTCTTCTCTTAACAACATCAGCAGCTCTATACAGCCTTGAATGGTACATCCACTGGTCCATTACAATTAAAGGACGTTCCACAGCACCTAAATGAGAGATTGAATCCTCTGTTAAAACGCAGACACCGTAAGAAGTAATCATGTCAGGAATGCCGTGGTTAACTTCAGGGTCAACGTGATAAGGACGTCCTGCTAAAACGATTCCTTGTTTTCCAGTCTCGTCTAAATATTTAAGTACTTCTTCGCCTTTCTTCTGGATGTCGATTTTTGCCTGTTCAAGCTCGTCCCATCCGGCCTTACATGCGGCTTTAACTTCTTCTTTAGTAAATCCCATTTTATCTGATGCAAAGTACTGGCTAAGACTTGTTGTAAAAACATCAAGGTCTGTCATTGCAAAGAATGGGTGAATGAAGTTAATGTTTTTCTTTACTAAATCCTCAACATTATTTTTTATGTTTTCAGGATATGAGGCAACCATCGGACAATTGAAATGGTTGTTTGAATCTTTTGTCTCATTTCTTTCATATGCAATGGATGGATAAAAGATAGTTTTAATTCCATTGTCAATAAGCCACTGAACATGGCCGTGAGCAAGCTTTGCAGGATAACATTCAGACTCTGATGGAATTGATTCAATTCCAAGTTCATAAATGCTTCTTGATGACTGAGGAGAAAGAATTACCCTGTAGCCAAGCTTAGTTAAGAAAACATGCCAAAACGGGTAGTTTTCATACATGTTTAAAACTCTCGGAATTCCAATTTCGCCACGAGGGGCGTCTTCAATTGGAAGAGAAGTGTAATTAAACATTCTTTCATATTTGTATTTAAAAAGGTTAGGAATATCTTCGTTTTTCTTTTCTTTGCCTAATCCTTTTTCGCATCTGTTTCCGGTAACAAAGGTTCTTCCGCCAGTAAATTTGTTTACTGTAAGAAGGCAGTTGTTTGTGCAGCCTTTGCATCTTGTGAGATTTGTTGTGAAATCAAGATTTATTATGCTGTCGAAATCAAGCATTGTAGAAGGGCCGGCATCTTTAGCACGCTCCTTTGCAATCAGGGCAGCACCAAAAGCGCCCATGATTCCTGAAATATCAGGACGGACAACTTCACGTCCAGTTATAAATTCCAAAGCTCTTAAAATTGAATCATTGTAGAATGTTCCGCCTTGAACAACAATCTTTTTGCCTAAAGATTCAGGGTCGACAATTTTGATGACTTTGTAAAGTGCGTTTTTAATTACAGAGTAAGAAAGACCTGCAGAAATATCAGAAACATCTGCGCCTTCTTTCTGGGCCTGTTTTACGTTTGAATTCATGAAAACAGTGCAACGTGTTCCAAGGTCAGTTGGGCTTTTAGCAAAGAGAGCAGCTTTTGCAAATTCCTGAACAGTAAAGTTCATTGATGTTGCAAAGTTCTCTATAAAAGATCCACATCCTGAAGAGCATGCCTCGTTTAAAAGGACGTTGTCTATTACACCGTTTTTGATTCTTATATATTTCATGTCCTGACCGCCGATATCTAAAATGCAGTCAACTTCGGGATCGAAGAAATGAGCAGCATAGTAATGAGCCACTGTTTCAACTTCACCTTCATCTAAAAGAAAAGCAGATTTTAAAAGAGCTTCTCCATAACCTGTTGAACATGAGTATCTTATATTAGCTTCAGAAGGAAGCTTTTCTTTAATTTCTTTAAAAGCTTTTTTTGCTGTTTCAATAGGAGAACCATTATTGTTTGAGTAGAAAGAGTAAAGGAGGTCTCCTGTCTCTGATACAATTGCAAGCTTTGTAGTTGTAGAACCTGCATCAATTCCTAAGTAGCAGTTTCCTTTGTATGTTGAAAGATCACCTTTTTTTACGCAGGCTTTTGAATGTCTTTTGGAAAATTCATCATATGCTTCCTGAGATTCAAAAAGAGGATCAAGACGGGAAATCTCGTTTGCCATTTTAATTCCGTTTGCAAGCTTTTCATAAAGGTCCGAAATGGAAACGGTCTTCTTTTCGTCAGCTTCCATGGCAGCGCCTAAAGCTGCAAATAAATGAGAATTATCAGGATGAATGATTTGGTCGCCCTCTAATTTTAATGTCCTTATAAACGCCTGTCTTAATTCAGAAAGGAAGTGAAGAGGACCGCCTAAAAATGCAACATTTCCTCTTATAGGTTTTCCGCAGGCAAGTCCAGAAATAGTCTGATTGACAACGGCCTGGAAAATAGATGCTGCAAGATCTTCTCTTGTGGCACCTTCATTGATTAAAGGCTGGATGTCAGTTTTTGCAAAAACTCCGCAACGGGCAGCAATCGGATAAATTGTCTTATAGTTTTTAGCATATTCATTTAAGCCGGTTGCATCAGTCTGGAGAAGGTCTGCCATCTGGTCGATGAATGAACCTGTACCGCCGGCACAGATTCCATTCATTCTTTGTTCAAGGCCGCCTTTAAAATAAATTATTTTTGCATCCTCGCCACCTAACTCGATTGCAACGTCAGTATGAGGGGCGACAGAGAAAAGTGCAGTTGAAACTGCAACTACTTCCTGAACAAACTGAACATCTAAATGCTTTGAAAGGGAAAGTCCTCCGGAACCTGTTATGACAGGGCAGAGAGTAATTTCGCCAAGCTTTCCTTTAGCATCATTAATTAAATCGGCAAGCGTTTCCTGAATGTTTGCATAGT
>R19__coassemble_557_pt1 | contig 16123 bp, 11 predicted proteins | sample R19__metabat2_low_PE_008 | metagenome-assembled genome bin R19 | reverse complement strand
CTGTTTACTATCAAGAACTTGATATGTTGGGATTTGATCAATATTGGATATATCCCAAAGATGATCGTGCACCATTGATGTGGGCAGAGACAAATAACTATATTTATCGTGGTCGAACAGTTGCGCGAACAAAAGGAGGATCCTATTATACAAAGCCTGAAATCATTATTTTAGAGGATCCAGAACCAAATGGCCAGACACTAAGGTTTGTCGATGTGGATGGAATGGTGGCAAAAAATGCAGCAATAATGGAAACACTTGAACAGGAAACCATTCAAAATGTCTACAATACATATCGCAAGTATAAAGATATTGTCGATGTGTTTTATGTCGCCTTTAGTGGTGGAAAAGATAGTATTGTTGCATTTGACATTGTGCAACGGGCACTACCGCATAATGACTTTTTAGTTTTGTTCGGAAATACGCGGATGGAATCCCCGGACACATATAATATCACGGAAGAACTTAAGGATTTATGCGAAGAATTAGGAATACGATTCTATCAAGCTGAATCAAAACTGTTACCGAAAGACACATGGAGGGTGTTTGGCCCTCCATCAACAAGCAATAGGTGGTGTTGCAGTGTGCACAAGACATCGCCTCAAATTAACCTATTGCGAGATATAACCGGTAAACGAGATTTTACTGGAATGGCTTTTACTGGTGTTAGAGCGGAAGAAAGTCTGGCCCGAAGTACTTATGATGCAGTGAATGATGGTCGCAAGCACAGTGGACAGATGAGCTGTCATACTATTCTTGATTGGACATCGGCAGAGCTATATATATACATTTTTGCTCGAAAACTTCTACTTAATGAAGGTTACAAAAGAGGAAACATGCGTGTGGGATGTCTCGTTTGCCCCAATTCAACTGGTAAACATGAGTACATAAAGCGCTGCGCTTATACAGAACAGGTAGATTTCTTTTTAAGCAAGATAGCTGAAACAAGCGGTAAAATCTCCTATTCCGAAGAGGAAATGAGAGACTTCATTGATGCGGGTTTTTGGCGCACAAGAAAATCTGGACGAGAATTGAATCTCGGACATGATAAATTTGAAATCATTTCGGCAAGTAAGCCTCCGATGATAGATGTTTTTACCACAAGCCTTAAATGGCAACATTGGGGAAAAACAATCGGCGATATCACTCAGGTATCAGATGATTTATATACCATCCAATTCGAAAACAAGCTATACCGAATTCGACTGGATATAAAAGAAAATAAAACAACATTTGTATTTGAAAACTGTGAAAACAGCAAAGCTGATATCAAATTCCAGTCTTTAATGAGAAGCGTCATTATTAAAAGCCTGTATTGCATAGGTTGTGGCGAGTGTGAGGCGGAATGTAAGCATAACTGCATTGACATGAGAAATGGCATTCACATCGGCGATAATTGCGAACACTGCTATAAATGTCATGATGTTAAAGAACATTGTCTGCGTTATGCATCTATCAGGAACAAAATCACGGAGGGCAAAAAGATGACAGGATTGGATCGATATTTTACATTTGGCACACGCGAAGAGTGGTTAGATTCATTTGTTCGTTATGAAGGTGGAAGCGAATTCTGGCTTTCTGACGGCGACGGCATGGTTGCAAACAAGAAGAAAGATGCATTTAAGAACTTTGCAGATGATGCTGGTCTTACGGTTTATGATAAATCTGCAGATGGTGATAAATACACAAAATGCTTACCGACACCGTTTGCGGATGTGATTATCAAAGAAGGTGCATATAGTCAGGTTTCTTGGGCGCTTATACTTTGCAATCTCGTTTATACACCTGCTTATAACTGGTTTGTAAACAACTTAGAGTTTGGCGTTACGTATACTCCGGACGCTTTGCGTTTAATGCTTACTGACGTTATGGAAAATGATACAAAAGGCATCGGAAAGAGAAATGTTGTAGATGCATTGAAAATTTTCATGGCCAAAACGCCTTTAGGGAAAAACAGGATCTTTGCATTCTGCGATATAGACGAAAAGTATTCTGCTTCTGGCCGTGAAACTATTACCCTCAACTCGGTTGAACGTATAGCATGGGCTGAACCTGATGCTAGGGTAATTCTGTATAGCCTCTACAAATTTGCTGAAAAATGTGGCGACTATCATCAGTTTACGCTGTCCACTATTTTGGATGACAGCATTGAACGCGATGGTATAAGCCCGACAAAGATTTTTGGGCTTGACTATGATACTATGGTTCCTATTTTGAACGGATTGTCTGTAAACTACCCTGAGTTCATTTCCGCAAGTTTTGCGCTTGGACTTGACACCATCAATTTGCAGCCGGACAAGACTTCACAGGATGTACTGAACTTGTTCTAAGCTGAGGAGGAATTGAAATGAGCAACAAAACATATAAAGACTATTTCAATATTAATCCCAAGTACTATGCTGCCGTTACCGCAGACCTTATTAAGTCTGGCGAGGTTAAATGGGACGCATTCTATCCGCATGAGACTTTTGTTAAGTTACTGGAAAAGACTCATGTAATGCTTTCTGGCAAAGATTCCCGTTCTCTCTGGGTAGAAGGCGCTTATGGTACTGGTAAGTCTCACGCTGCCTTGACAGTGAAATCTTTGCTGGAAGCTTCTGATGACGAAATCAGAGCATATTTCAAAGACTATGGTCTTCGAGACGATCTTTGTCAGCAGCTTATCACGGATAAGAGTAATGGTCGTCTGATTACTATTCATCGTATCGGTTCTGCATCTATCCGCTCTGATCAAGATCTTATTTTGGCAATGCAGGACAGCATCACTGCTGCATTGCATGAGCATGGTATTGAGAATCGTGGAGAAGCTTCTCTGAAGGATTCTGCCCTTAAATGGTTTGATGAGAAGGAAGCAAATCGCATCTATTTTGACAGCCTGATTCAAGAAGATAAGTATATGTGGGATTTCGGCGGAAAGCATGTTGATGAGGTTATAAGCATTCTGAAGAACTCTGATGATGAAGATGCCGTGTCAAAGATGATGAGAAATATCCTTAAGGTTGCTGAGGATAACGGAATTACAGCACTCCGATTGGATGTTCCTGCTATGTGCGAGTGGATCAAGAGTATTTTGGATGCAAACGATATCTCTGCCATTTTGTTTGTTTGGGACGAATTTACAGAGTATTTTGTAAACAATCCTAACTCTCTGACCGGCTTCCAGACCCTGGCAGAAATTAGCGAATCTCATCCGTTCTATTTCTTGATTGTGACACATGAGAGTAGCTCGCTGATTCAAGATAAGGATATGCGTCGAAAGATCCTTAATAGATTTGTCGGCGATGTTACTGTCCGTATTGAAATGCCTGAAAATATGGCATTCCGTTTAATGGCACAGGCCATGAAAACTACAGATGATCCTGTATTGTTGCCTGAATGGGAAGAATATAAGGGCGACCTGAATGGTGAACTGTCCAGCGTTCGTAGCACTATTACTGCGAGCGCTCGTAAGAATGCAACAATGGGCCAGAAAACGGTTATTTCCGATGCCGAACTTCAGTCTATCGTTCCTATTCATCCATATGCAGCGTTGTTACTCAAGCACATGTCGGTTGCATTTAATTCTAATGCTCGTAGTATGTTTGATTTCATTATTAGCAATGATATGACCGATGCTAAGGGCTTTAAGTGGTTTATCAACCAGTATGGTCCTTTGGATAGCAATAATCTGCTTACCATCGACATGCTTTGGGATTTCTTTACAGGCAAAGACCAGAATGGTCTGAATGATGATGTGCGAGTAATCCTTGATTCTTTCAGCCTCCTGAAAAAGGGCAGTCTGACGCCAGATCAGGAAAGAGTTTTCAAGACAATTCTTTTGCTTGAAGCAATTTCGCTCCGTGTTGGCGATGTTGAACTTCTCCGTCCGAATGAACAGAATATTGATCTCGCGTTCAACGGAACTGATTGGGCTAAGGGCAAAGGAAGAAGTATTGCTGCTGGTTTGTGTCAGCAGGGTCTTCTGTTTGAGAAACCTGTCGGTGGTGGCTTAAAGGAATACACTGTAGCAAACAATGGTGGTGACCGCGCAAAAATCGAGAAACTTAAAGGCGAAATTCGAAACACCACCAAAACTCAGGACCTGATTATTTCTGCAGATTTGATGTCCGCAGTTCAGCTGCCGGTTTCTATTCGTCAGCGTTTTGTGATGGAGGGTACTGCCTCTGCAAACTTTAGCCAGGTAACAAGCAAAGTAAATGGATATCATCGTCCTAATCGTTTTAAGGTTGTTGTTTCTTTCGCCCTTAATGACGACGAGGCCGCTTTAGCTAAAAGTGCGATAATGAAGGCCATTGTACAGCCAGCTAATGAGCTTTTTTATGTTGAGAGCCTTGTTCCTATGGGCAATGATTTATTCACTCAGTATGTTGAGAACATGGCTTACAGCAAGAACTACGCACAGAATGACAGACAGCGTGCTATGGGCTTTGAATCTCAGGCTAAAAAATGCCTTACTCAGTGGAAACAGAACATCTCTACTGGGGCCTTCATTTTGTATACGCCGGAGAATAAGAGCGGCATCCGTGTTGCTAATCTAGCAGCCCTTCAGGATGAACTTAGAAAAATCAACCATCAGACTTACTACTGTGGTCTGGAGCAGTTCAATGTCATTGATAACATGTTTATGAAGGGCCCTCTGGCACAGGGTGCTGAATGTGGCATTGCTGAAGAACTCAAATCAACTTTCAAGTCTTCAAATGTAAAAACAAGCCTTGCAACTGCGCTGGAAGGCGCATGGCAGGTGGCAAACTATTGGGAGGATCCTACAAAGAAGAGCCTTCCGATTGTTCGCATCAAACAGGAAGTTGAACGTGTCATTAAAGAAGGTTTCGGAAAGGCTTCTGGAAGAATTAGTATTTTGTCCATTTATGAAGCTCTTGAAGAGGCTCCATTTGGTTTAATGCCGAGCAATATCACAGCGTTTGTAATGGGCTTTGTATTAAAGGAGTATGCAAATTCCGACTATTTCTGGAGTAATGGGTCCTCTAGCGAAAGCATGACTCCGGATAAGATGAAACAAATGATTGCAAACGCAATCAATCAGAAATTCTCCCCTGCTCCGAAGTACAAAGAAGAATATATCGTTGAAATGAGCGCAAGCCAGCGCAGCTTTTTGCAGTGTACCTCTACGGTTTTCCATATCCCAATGGCACAGTGTGGCTCTGTTGAGAGTGCTCGTGATCAGGTTCGCATCAAAATGAAAGGACTTACTTTCCCTATTTGGTGCGTGAAATCCATCTTAAAAGATGTTCAGCTTGAAAGCGATATCGATCTTATTAGCACTGTAATTGATGCTTATTGTGGTATCGCAAATACTGCAAATAGCAACAAGGCTACGGAGAGTGATCTTGCAGAGCAAATCGGAAATATCGTTAAAGAACACAAGTCTGTTGTAAGCGACCTTGAAAGACTTCTTACAAATGACATGTGCCGCAAAGGCATGCTGGCATATATTGAAGGCTATCAGGGGGGAATTCTTAAGACTCTCGCAACCGAAATTGGTGACAATGGCGCATATCTGGATCAGGTTAAGCAGAAGTTCAATGCTGATGCGGCAAACTGGGTATGGAATCCTGTAACCGCTGATGAAAAGATTTCTGATGTTATCCTTGAATACCGCATTATTGCCGAGAGTAACAAGAGCCTGCCTAAATGCATCAGCATGAGGGATGTTGTTGTGGAATGGAACAAACGTTCCAATAACATAAAGATGCCTTATGATGTGCTACGCAAATATGCCGGTGACCTTAGTGCTCTTCTGCTTCAGCTTTACTACATGAAACAGAGTGGTCAGCTGCAGGAACAGAACAAGCAGAAGTTCTACGATGCCCTGATTACTCAGCGTGATGCATTTGAGCGATTCTATAAAGATCAGCTTCCATATTTCAAGCAGGCGGCAGCTATGTTTATTGATGAGATGGAAGAACAGGATGTTGCTGGTTTCTGTACCAACATTCCGGCTGGTCAGTTTACCAAATCCGGGACTGAATATTATCAGTACATCGAAAAAGCAGTCGATGACTACATGAAGACCCTGAAGAAGGAACAACTCAAAAAACTTTGGAAGGAAAAAACTGATACAAAGGATCCAGCTGATTGGTCAGATCGTTATGATACTCCGATTTTGTGTATGTTTGATGACCAGGAACGCGGAGACGCAAAGACTGTGTTTGCAACCATTCTTGCTTTTTCTGCATCTGACGCAGACATTACAAAAGCAATAGCTTATCTGCAGAGTGCTACGTTCTATGATAGATTAAATGACCCTGCCGAAAGAGACAGATGTTTCATGGAAAGAGTTGTAGGAGATTATTCTATTATGCTCAAATCAGCAGACGAGGTGCGCAAGAACCTTGTTGGAAGTATCTCTGAAAAAGTTTACTACTGGATGGATAACACCACTGTTAAAAACAGACTTAAAGTTCTTGCAGAGAAGCAGTATAAGCTTAATGGATGTGAGAGAGCTCAGGCTGTTATTGATAAGATGGATGCTTCGGAACTTCGTCGTTATCTGAATGAACTTATCTCTGATAATTTGACTGTTGGAATGGAAATTCTTAGAAACGAGTAAGGAGGCATTTATGAATTGCTCAAACACAATTGAATGCTTTGAACAAATAAGTGCCTACTTTAATGGTGATAAGACTGGTTCTTATTTGTTGATCAACACAGAGAACTATGATGTCTACCAGGAAATTCTTCAAAGACTTCAGGCAGATGCTACCAAAAGCTGTGTCTACATTTCGGATAATTGCTTCCCTAATGGCCTTCCGGATGTTGATGCTGCTATTGCGAAAACTATCAGTCGTGGCGAATATGCCTTGGTAGGATTATCGCAAGCGTTAATGATTCAGGGCGATTCAGCACTTGAAGCAAAAATAGATGAAATCTTGGGAAAATCAATAAGTGGCTATTGCGTTGTCCTTCTCGACCATTGCGAAAAAGTGCTTCAGAAGTTCTTGAGAAGAGATATTCGTGTGGAAAAGCGCGTAGTTCTTGTGGAGGGTGAGGTATCTACTTTGCCGACAATCCGCATCGCAGCTTCTATTGAAACTTGCATTGGATTTAATCCGTTAAGTAGTATACCGAGATTGCTGGCATACCTGGAGAAGCTGACAGAACTGCAACGTGATCGCCATCCAGAAATCACGGTTGTTAGTTCTTTGCCTACGAATCTGTTTAGCCGCGCAACTTATTCAATTACGCCAGCAGCAGGTGTATATGAAGCTCTTTCTGCTAAATATTCTGATATAGCAGGGGCTACTGAAGAAAAATACGGTTCTGATACTCAGTGGGGTTGGCTTGCCAATCAAATGAAGAAACACACAAGTTTCTCCTCTCTTGTATGTGATGCCTTTGGCGCAACGGCCAATTTATCGGCACATATTGCTGACGTGATGGGAAATACAGACAAAAACCAGCAGTGGCTTTTATGGCTTGCAATGAAGGTATTTGGTGTTCAAAACAATAAATACCTGACATTGGTGTTGAACCGGTGCGAAAATGTGGATTCATTTGCTGAAAACTGTTTTATGGCATTGGTTGATGTGTCTGTTGATGATGCAATGTTCTCTCAGTACTATAACGAGAGAAAACGATTAGTGGAACAGCTGCCTGAAAATCTGCCGCTCACAAGTAAATTCTGTGAAAAGCTCGGCATTCATCAAAGGGATGCTATCTATTACCTTACAGACGGTAGCGATTCCGAAAGATATGCCTTTGTTCAGTATCTTGATATCTATTCTTATTCACGTGATGAGGTACTTAAGGCAGCAAAGAGAATGTCGAAATCTCTGGCAATGTATATGCAGGTTTTTGTTTTTGATACAGTTAACACTAAGTTACCAGAGTCGGATTCCAGCTTTAGAAGTGAGCTGACAGATTACTTCAATGCTTATAAGCTGCAGAAGCTGACGAATAAAATCCAGCCGGAGTTTTTAGATGTTGTAAATAGTTACGCACTTTCCAGACCATATAACAAGCTCCAGCCGAGAAGTAGCATTATTTCGCACATGGATAAGAAAAATGTGCAGCTGTTTTTCTTTGATGCTCTAGGAGTGGAATATCTTTCATTTATTCTGGCCAAGTGTGAAGAGTATGGCCTCGTTTCTGAGGTGGCAATTGGACATTGCGAGTTGCCATCTATTACTTCCAAGAACAAAGAGTTCTTGCAGTATTTCTCTGACGAGAATTGGTGTAAGATTGACGACTTGGACGAAATGAAGCATCATAGCCAGATTTACAATTATCAGAAATGTGAGTATCCGATTCATTTGTTTGAAGAATTGGATGTTATTGATGAACAGCTTCGCCGCATTCAGTCAATGCTTGTTCAAGGAACCATAGAAAAAGCGCTAATTGTCGCTGATCATGGCGCAAGTCGACTGGCGGTTAGATATGGCCATGAATCTTCTGAAGCAATTTCGCTTGAAGAGAGCGGTGAGCATAGTGGCCGTTGCTGTCCAGTAGCTGAAGATCCTAAGCTTAAGTTTGCTGCATATGAAGACGGGTTCTCTGTACTGGCAAATTACGAACGTTTCAAAGGTGGCCGCCGTGCGAATGTGGAGGTGCATGGAGGAGCTTCACTTGAAGAAGTTGTTGTTCCCATTATCACTCTGTCCAAACGTCCAGAAAATATTGAAATTTGCTTTGTGAATTCTGTAATCATCCTCAAACCGAGAATTGTTCCGGAACTTACTTTGTATTCGAATATACCGCTGCAGAAGCCAAGAATTCTTGTTGATGGTGAGTATTACGAGGGTGAGTTCGTTGCAGATAAGAAGCATGCAAAGTTTGAACTTCCTAAAATCAAGAGAAAAGGAACATACTATGCCGATATTTACGACGGCGATAAAAATATGTCTGTCACTCTTGAATTTAGAGCACAGAAACAGACTCGTGAAGTTGATCTGTTATAACCATTGGAGGTGTAAAAATGAGTGAATTACAGAGTACCGAAATGGTTGAGAAGCTGAAAGATAATTTTGATGAAATGGTCGTTTTCAAGGATTTGAAAAAGAGCAATTTCATTTCGTCCTTTAAGTTGCCGTCTTTTATGCGTGACTGGGTGTTGAAGCGATTCCAAGACGATGAGGGCAATATTGATGTTGATGGTGCAACGGAGTTTATAAAAACTTTTATTCCCAAAAAGGAAGACTGGAAATCGATTAAGAATCGTATTGTCAGTTATCAGGAACAGGTAAAATTCCTTGCTAAGATTTCAATTGATATTGATATCAAGACCCAGGCACTTTCTTTTTCTCTTCCGGATTTTGGACTTACTTATAAAGATACTGTTATTCCCCGTGATGTTTGGGAAAGCTGTAGTACTGCACTGCTCAAAGCTGAAGAAAACTGGGGTATTGTTGAACTGGGATATCAATACCCAGAAGATGACAAAACGCCCGGAAAGATTAAATTGTGCAGCTTTTCGGACTTCTGTCCTTATGTAATTGACCTTGATGAATTTAAATATGCAAGAGAGGCATTTTCTCTCGATGAGTGGATTGACATTATTCTTGGGGCAATCGATTACAATGCTGCCGGATATGAATCTCGCAAGCAGAAACTTGCAATGATTACCCGCCTTCTTCCTTTCGTGGAGAAGCGTCTGAATATGATTGAATTGGCACCAAAAGGAACGGGCAAATCATATTTATTTGGATCTGTCAGCCGATTCGGATGGTTATCCTCTGGCGGTACTATGTCAAGAGCAAAAATGTTCTATGATGTTGCCAGAAGGACGGAGGGTCTTGTCTTTGGTCACGATTATGTGGCAATGGACGAAGTTCAGACAATTAACTTCACCGATGTTGATGAGATGCGTGGCGCTTTAAAAGGTTACATGGAGAACGGAAAATATACCGTGGGTAATCATGAGGGAGCAGCTGATTCGGGCATAGTGCTGTTAGGAAATATTCCAGCAAATTCTATGAACGAATACATGAACATGTTCAGTGAACTACCTAAAGTATTTCACGAGAGTGCGCTGATCGATAGATTCCATGGCTTCCTTAAGGGTTGGGATCTCCCTCGAATGAACGATGACTTGAAGATATGTGGTTGGGCTCTGAATTCTGAATATTTCTCAACAATCATGCATGAACTCAGAGAGGATCCAAGCTATCGTGCGGTAGTAGATGCGCGTGTGGAAGTACCGGAAAAGTCTGATACCCGCGACACCGAAGCGATTAAACGTATTTGTACGGCATACCTTAAGCTATTATTCCCGCATGTTCAGCATCCTGAAGATATTTCTTCTAGAGATTTCAATATGTACTGCTTAAAACCTGCAATTGAGATGCGATCTATTATCAAGATACAGCTGGGTATCTTAGATCCTGATGAATTTGGCGGTAAAACAGTTCCTTCACTAAGTGTAAAGGATGTTGACGAATGAAAAACATTACATGTGTCTCTTGCGGGAAAGAAAATCTTACAAGAGATGAAATTGGAATAAATATCAAGCTTTTAGGAGAGCAAATTGAGGCATATTATTGCCTTGATTGTCTTGCTGAATATCTTGATGTTACAACTCAAGATATCCTAGATAAAATTGAGGAATTCAAAGAAGAAGGCTGCAAACTCTTCGTATAAGCTGAAAGATGGTGACGACATTGATCTATGCAGATAATGCAGCAACAACAAAACTTGATACAGATGCCTTTGAAGCAATGCGGCCATATCTGATGGATCAGTACGCAAATGCTTCGCAACCTTACTCTTTTTCAAGAGGAGCAAAAAAGGCATTGCGACATGCTCGCGAAACAATTGCCGCATGTATAAATGCGACTCCAGAAGAGATTTATTTCACTTCTGGAGGCACGGAAAGCGATAACTGGGCAATTAAAGGAATGATGTTTGTGTATGGTGATCAGCGTGCGCTGATCACCTCACAAATTGAACACCATGCCATTTTGCACAGCGCTGCAGCAGTTGAACGGATGGGTTATCCGGTCTCTTATCTGCCTGTTGATTCAACAGGCACAATACTTCCGGAAACGTTAAGTTCCTATATCACAGAACAAACAAAGCTTGTTTCGGTGATGTATTCAAACAATGAAGTTGGAACTATCGAACCGATTAAAGAGCTGGCGATTATTGCTCATAATCATGGAGCATTATTTCATACTGATGCTGTTCAGGCAGTAGGACATGTTGAAATCGATGTAAAAGCTCTTGATATCGATCTCCTTTCCGCTTCAGCTCATAAGTTCAATGGGCCGAAAGGAATAGGCTTTTTATACATAAGGTCTGGAACGCAATTAAATCCATTTAATGATGGCGGCGCACAAGAATTCGGGCAGCGTGCAGGCACAGAAAATGTTGCTGCTATTGTTGGGATGGCCGAAGCCCTGAAGAAAAATTGTGCGGAAATTGCACAGAGTTCAGCGTATTTATACAAGTTGGAACAGACTTTAATCGGCAAGCTACGAGATGCCAATTTGGATTTCATTCGCAATGGCGCACAAGATCATATACCTGGAAACATTAGTCTTTCTTTTAAGAACTCTAGTGGTGAGATGTTGCTTCATCGTCTGGATTTAAAAGGAATCTGCGTTTCAACCGGATCTGCATGTGATAGCAAAAACACTCAGATATCACATGTGCTGCAAGCAATGAACGTTCCGAAGGATTATGCTGAAGGCACCATTAGAATTTCACTGAGCAAACAAAACACGCTTGAGGAAATAAACACCATTGCAACTGCGTTGACTAACATTCTTAGCTCATGAGATAGGGGCAAACTATGGAAAACGTCACAAAGTTTCGAATTTTATACCTATATCAGTATCTTGTACAGAACACTGATCCTGACCATTCAGCTTCAACTGCTGATTTGATGAAGATGCTTCAAGAAAAGCACAGCATTAAAGTTAGCCGCAATACAATTACGGACGACCTAACGATGCTGCATGAATGCAATCTACAGATTGAGGTTATTCATTCTACTCAAAATAAATATTACTATGATGGACAGCTATTCGATATCCCGGAATTAAAATTGCTTATTGATGCGGTGTCTTCATCAAAATTTATTACAGAGCAAAAAAGTGAAGCATTGATAAATAAGCTGTTGACGCAGGTGCCTATTCACAGTGCTGTAAAGCTGCGTCGCCATATCTATGCATCTGATCGTGTGAAATCTGATAACGAACGCGGTTATTACATCGTTGATGCTATCAATGAGGCTATTGATACGCGACATAAGATTTCATTTTGTTATACAGATTTTGATGTTGATAAAAACCGGTATGTTACAAATGAGGGAAAGCCATATACAGTTAGCCCGTACACTCTAATGTGGGACGGCGATTATTATTATCTTCGTGGCTATTGCGATGAGCGTCAGGCTATGAGAACCTTTCGCCTGGATCGAATTGAGAAACAGCCGGATGTACTGCGAGATGCTGCACTTCCGAAACCGGAAAACTACAGCATTGCCGAGTATAGCAAGTCAGTATTCCGGATGTTTGATACAGATGAGCCTGTAGAGGTTACTCTTCTCTGCTCTGCATCGAATATGAAGGTCATAATTGATAATTTTGGAATGGATGCGGATACTACGCCGATTGATGAGGACCATTTTCAAGTCAGAGTAAAGGTATGTACAAGTCCTACATTCTATCGATGGATTTTTGGCTTTGGACGCAGCATGAAAATCTTGGGCCCAGACACAGTTATTGAAAAATACAAGGAAATGTGTATGGAAACACTGGCCACTTACGGAGACTAAGATATGGGATTGTTCAGCTTCGGGAAAAAGAAAGACCTTCTCTCCTGGCAGAAGGCCGTTATAGAAAACAGTCCGGATCACGTTGTTCAAACCGAAGAACAGCTGCGCAAGATGACCGATATACTGGTACAGAACGATATCCGTATCATCCGAGAAAGCATGGGTATTATTCTATCTACAAGGAATCCGGAAACAAAGAAATCACGGCAGCAGGTTATGGCGGCTAGAATAAGTCATTTGGAAAAGCTGGAGCCATTTGCAGCAGCTTCCAATAAGGCCTTGCTGCAGCAGGCCAAGAAGCTATTGAAATAAAAATGGAGGAACTTATGCGATCGCTGACATGGGACGAGTATTACGAAAAATTTGATACATGGTCTGAGTCTACGCGGGCGCAGTATATTTCTAAATTATCTAATGTCGGAGATCACAGCCAGGTTGCAGATATTGCAAACCGGCTCTATAACCAGGGAGCCTCCGATAAATTGATTCGAATGGCCTGTGATGCCGGAGTTCGCTTTACAGCTGAAGATGTATATCTGATAGAGTTTTCTGTCAGTCCGGAAGTACTGCAGATGGCCGAGAGTACGATCAATACATGGGCGGCCAGACGGCAGCAGAAAAAAGCGAATAGAGAATTGTTTTGGACTGGCGCGGCGGAAACAATGTTTTTTGATACTCTGATAGACGATCTTTTTCATAAGAAAAAGAGGTAAATGTAACTGTTGGGTCGGGCTTGAAGAATAAGTCCGTATTTTTGTACAGCTTCCCCTGTATGCTATGTAAAGTGGCTACATAGGTACAGGAGAACGATAAAAGACATGAAAGAATACAGAATGATTGTAGCTGGCGGAAGGAATTTTGCCGATGAAAGTTTGTTGACCAGCACATTAGATGAATTACGAGAAGAATTTATTGAGATTGAGATTGTTTCCGGTCATGCAAGCGGTGCAGATAAAATGGCGGAGGCTTATGCAAAACGGTTTGGAATTCCGTTAAAAGTCTTCCCTGCAGATTGGAAAAAATATGGTCGTGGTGCCGGACCTGTTAGAAATCGTGAGATGCTTGCTTATATTCTGGAAGGCAATCCGGTTGTCACTGCTTTCTGGGACGGTCAAAGCAAAGGTACTAAGAATATGATTGAACAGGCACGAAAGGCCGGTGTCGATTGCCGCGTGGTTATGTATGCACTTAATCTAAACAAGAAATGACGTGGTAGCGCTGGAGACTTTCAAGTGATTGAATGAGGGCAAAGTATGAATTATGAGAATTTAGAAATTCTGATAAACCGCTATGAAGAGAACTATTACATGGTGAATGATTCGGAACATGATGAAAAGTTCAAGTGGGCAGCGGTCAGATGCTTCCAAGATACCTGGTTTTCTGAAAACAGAGGCAAAACATTTGCACAGATTTTCGCCGAAGCAACAAAAGAGAGTTCTGTTCTGATTAACAACAGCATGATTTCTCCAACTACAGGCATTGTTAAGATGGCAGAACAGAAGCCTTCGGAAGTCGAGAGCCTGTTCCGCGAAGTATTGTTTGCACCGTTTGATACGGTCGAGGAACTTCAGGATCATATGGATTCTTTTCTAGATGGAATTGAAAGAATTCGTCAGGATTTGTTCCCACAGTATTATCGGTATAAGCAGGAACGCCATGCTGCTTCTTGCTATCTCTCTTTTTTTAATCCTTCAATACACTTTATCTATCGATATAGTGAAGCGGAGGAATTTGCACAATACATTGAATTTGGTAAAGATTTAGGCTCTGGCGAAAACTTTAGCTTAGCAAACTACTATGAGCTTGCAGAAGTCGTGGTTAGGGCACTCGCGGAACATACCGGTCTTATTGAAAAGTATAAAATTCTGGTTTGTTCCGACGATCACTACTTTAATGATGAAAGTCTCCATCTGATGGCATTTGATTTGATGTACTGTGCCCGTTGCTATAATTTCTATAACGGACTCAGCCATGCGAAGAAAAAAGACAGCATACGTGCATATACAGCACAACAGCTTCAACAAAAAGAAGCTGAAGAACGACAGCGGCGAATTGAGGCGTTAGAAACCCAGATTCATGCTCTGGATCTTGAAATTGAACCATATGCTGAAATCTCCCTGCTTGGAGTAAAGGTGAATCAAGCGAAGTATGGCGATGGAATTATTATCAAGCAGGATATTAACAAGATCACTGTCCGGTTCGAAGAAAAAGATGTTGCGTTTATTATTGATAAGAAGTACTCAATGCGTCCACGATTTGAAAATGACGACGAAACGGTTGCAGCCTTTTCTCGTTTTGCTGAAATGCTGATGAAGAAAGAAAAGTTGGAAAGAGAGTTGGCTCAAATTTGATATCCAATACGCTGGTGAACGTATGCAGAGGGGATGAAACATGTTAAAGCCAGAAATCACAATTACCCAAGGCGAATTATCCATTACCTTTACGATTGCTGATTATCAGTACCCTGGGGAAAAATCAAAGGGTGATGAGTACAATTATGACGCGAACTGGTTAGATGGCTTATTCGTATATACCGACGGTGTAATTCATGAAGAGTACAGGGATGCATGCCTGCTTACATCGGAGTTACGGGAACTCTGTGAAGAATTCGAAAAAATTCTTCAGGGCGAGGAAATCAGTTATATTTCCGATTTTATGGAACCGTATTTTAAGCTTTGCTTATTGAGACATGATGACAGTGTAAGCATCGTACTGCATTTTGTTTACGATACTCTGAATGGCATTTGGAAAACACGCAAAGTTGCAGAAACTTTTTCCTTTGATGCTGCAGCTGAAATCCTCGATAAATTGAAGGAATTGCATAGTCTCTTCCCTAAACGATGATTTACGGAGATCTGAAGGAAAACACATTAAAATAGTATCGACTCTCACACTCTTATGTATCAAAAAGGAGATGAATGTAATGGCTAAAAAGAACAATGGAAACTGTATCCCCGTTGAGAAGATAATTCCAGAAGGTGCGGTGATTCTGGCTTCTGAGCCATGCTCTTTATCTCCAGAAGAAGTGCTTGAATTATATGAGAAAGATAAATCAGAAGCTATGCTTGCCAAATGTCTTGCAGCTGCATCTAATCAAACTGGTTGGATTGGTCATGATTTAGATGATGAAGATTGCACCGAGTATACGAGAGAGTTATTTGAATCCTGGTGGACACTTTACAAACGGTTAGTGTCAGATATAAGAGACATTTTGATCAAAGAAAATAACAATGGAATGAATCATGTAATTGAAAATATTGGTACCCATTATATGGTAAAGCCAGTAATGGAACGTAATGGATTTAGAGATGGCTGTGGTTGGTGGGTGCCGAAAGATGAGTAAGAGGTACATGCTATGATGATAAGCCCTGAATCCTATAAGAAGCA
>R19__coassemble_553_pt1 | contig 16203 bp, 11 predicted proteins | sample R19__metabat2_low_PE_008 | metagenome-assembled genome bin R19 | reverse complement strand
TTTTGGACTTTTCAAAACATGGTCTCATAATAAGACTTCTTACTATAAAGGGCGATGAAGGAAAAGAATTAATTTTTATAGATGAGATAGACAAAAGCGGCGAGTTTTCAATTAAAGATTTAGCAAGTGAAATGATGAGAGCGCAGCTTGATGAAAGGCTTAATTCTATCTGCGAAGACCTGCTTGAGGAAACGAATGTTTCAAGCGTTTACTTCACAGGCGTTGGATTTGACGACATCTGGTTTGAAAACACATTAAGAAATCTTTCAGAAAAAGTAAGAGTTTTTAAAGGAAATAATATCTATGCAAAGGGAGCCTGCATTTTAGGCTACAGAAATGTTCAGGAACAAAAAGATTATCCTCTTGTTTCAAAAGAAAGAACAAAAGCAAGAGTAATGGTTGAAGCAAAGTACGGAACGAAGCCTACAAAAATAATTTTTACTGAGGCTGCAATGAGCTGGTATGATGCTTCTTACAAAATGGACTTTATTGTAAATAATACTTCATGGGTTCAGTTTCATATAACATCGCTTTTAAGCAGAGAAACAACGACTGTTGATTTCGAGTTTGAAGATTTTCCAAAAAGACCAAATAAGGCGACAAGAATTGAAATTGGAATTAAGTTTTTAAGCGATTCGGAATGCGAGATTTCTGTAACAGACAAAGGTTTCGGAGAATTTTTCGAATCAAGCGGAAAATCAATCAAAAAAAGATTAGACCTTAGAGGATATGTTTAAAAATGGCAGGAATACAGATTTGCGGAAAACAAGGTGACCACCCTTATTATATAAAACAGATAAATATTAATGTTTATTCACTTGAAGAAATAAGCTACTTTATTTACAACTATATTAATCAGCTTTACAGAGATTTTTTCTGCGATAAGCTTTATGACTATATCGAAAACGAGCTTGAATGTAAGGAAATAGCTGACCACCTACGTAAGATGGAAGAAGATGGGGCAGAAACAAAAGATCTGATTTATTTCATGCTTAAAGTTTCAAGATATTATGACCCAAGGGAAATAAATGAAATAAAGCCGCTTGTTGATAATATTGATTCAATGAGCAAAGAAGAAAGACAAAGGATGGAAGCTGATAAGCTTGTAAAGCAGAATAAATATAATCAGGCAATAAGAATCTTTAATGAAATTCTTGAAGAAAGAGAAAAGAAAACAATGCCAGACAGCTTTTATGCAGAAATTGCTTATTCAATAGGAGCAATCTATGCAAAGCTTTTTATAAATAAAACGGCAAGTAATTATTTTGAGGAAGCTTACAAAATAGTTCCGGATGCTAAATATGCAAAAGCGTGTGCTTACATGAGCATAATTAATGGAGATGAAGAAGAAACTTTAAGGGCAATAATCAAATTCAGGATTACAGATGAACAGCTTAAGACAATGAGAGCAGCTGTCTCATCAGCTAAAAAAGAAATTGAATCTTCAGGCGCAACAAAGGCATTTGAAGAAAATTTAGAAAAAGAAACAGATTTTACTTCAATTGTGGATAAATGGAAGCAAGAGTATTATAATATGCAAAGTTAGTCTGAATTTAAATAAATTTAATATAGCTAAAGAAAGGTAACAAAGTAATGAAACAGTTGGATAAAACTTATGATCCAAAAGCAATCGAACAGAGAATTTATGACAATTGGGAAGAGAAAAAATATTTTCACGCAGAAGTAGATGAAAATAAACCTCCTTTTACAATTGTAATTCCGCCTCCAAACATTACAGGGCAGCTCCATATGGGACATGCTCTTAATAATACACTTCAGGATATCGTAATAAGAGAAAAAAGAATGCAGGGCTATAATGCTTTATGGCAGCCTGGAACTGACCATGCATCAATTGCAACGGAAGTGAAAATAATTGATGCACTGAAAAAAGAAGGCATTCATAAAGAAGATATCGGAAGAGAAGAGTTTCTTAAACGCGCATGGGAGTGGAAAGAAGAGTACGGCGGAAGAATCGTTAACCAGCTTAAGAAGTTAGGCTCATCATGCGACTGGGACAGAGAAAGATTTACTTTAGATGAAGGCTGCTCAAAAGCGGTTCTTGAAACTTTTGTTGACTATTACAACAAAGGTTTAATCTACAAGGGCACAAAAATAATTAACTGGTGCCCAAAATGCCAGACAACTGTTTCTGACGCAGAAGTTGAACATAAAGATGTAAACGGACATTTCTGGAATATCAAATACCCTATTAAGGGAGAAGATGATTTCATCGAAATTGCAACAACAAGACCTGAAACAATGCTTGGTGATACAGCAGTTGTTGTTCATCCGGACGATCCAAGATATCAGAAATATATCGGAAAGACAGCAATACTTCCTTTAATGGACAGAGAGATTCCTATAATTGCTGATACATACATTGACCTTGAAGTAGGAACAGGCGCGATGAAGGTTACTCCTGCACATGACCCTAATGACTTTGAACTTGGAAGAAGACATAATCTTGAAGAAATCTGCGTTTTCACAGATGATGGAAAGATAAATGAATTTGGCGGAAAGTACGAAGGAATGACAACTTCTGAGGCAAGAAAAGAAGTTGTTAAAGACCTTGAAGAATTAGGGCTTTTGGTTTCTGTAAAAGACCATCTTCATCCTGTTGGTCACCATGACAGATGCGGAACAATTATTGAGCCAATGATTAAGAAGCAGTGGTTCGTTAAGATGGAAGACCTTGTTAAGCCTGCAGTAAAAGCAGTAAAAGAAGGAGAAATAAAATTCATTCCTGAAAGAATGGATAAGCTTTACTACAACTGGACAGACAATATCAGAGACTGGTGTATTTCACGTCAGCTCTGGTGGGGCCATAGAATCCCTGCATATTACTGTGATGACTGTGGTGAAATGGTTGTTGCAAAAGAAAAACCTGATGCATGTCCTAAGTGTGGTTCTAAGAAAATGACTCAGGATGAGGACTGCCTTGATACATGGTTTTCAAGTGCATTGTGGCCTTTCTCAACATTAGGTTGGCCGGAAAAAACAAAAGAGCTTTCTTATTTTTATCCGACAAATCTTCTTATTACAGGTTATGACATAATTTTCTTCTGGGTTTTGAGAATGATCTTCTCAGGATATGAGCAGATGAATGACAAGCCTTTTGACTCAGTTTTATTTACAGGTCTTGTAAGAGATGATCAGGGCCGAAAGATGAGCAAGTCTTTAGGAAACGGAATCGATCCATTAGAAGTTATTGACAAATATGGAGCAGATGCTTTAAGATTCACCCTTGTTACCGGAAACGCACCTGGAAATGACATGCGTTTTTACTGGGAAAGAGTAGAGTCAAATAGAAACTTTGCAAACAAGCTCTGGAACGCAACAAGATTTGTTCTTATGAACATGCCTGAAGAAGGAATCGGTGAAATTGATACAGATACTCTTTTAGACGCTGATAAATGGATTCTTTCAAAAGTAAACACTCTTTCAAAAGATGTGACTGAAAACTTAGATAAATATGAAATAGGAATTGCAGCAGATAAACTTTATGAATTTATCTGGGAAGAATTCTGTGACTGGTATATTGAAATGGTTAAGCCACGCCTTTGGGGAGAAGATGAAACTTCAAAGAAGGCAGCGCTTTATACATTACAATGTGTTTTAATAACGGAACTTAAGCTTCTTCATCCTTACATGCCATTTATTACAGAAGAGATTTACCAGACTGTTCATCCTCTTACTGTGATTACAAATGTAAAAGGAGAAAATAAAGAAGCATTTGAAAGCTTTAAGTCAGAAGAAGAATCCATAATGATTTCAAAATGGCCGGAGTATAACGAGGCACTTCATTTCGAAGAATCAGAAAATGAAGTTGACATAATAAAAGAGGCTGTAAGAGGAATCAGAAACTTAAGAGCAGAGAAAAATGTTCCTCCTTCAAAGAAGGCAGATGTGTTTGTGGTTTCAAATGATGAAAAAGTAAGAAACACTTTTGAAAAAGGAAAGATTTTCTTTCAAGCGCTTGCAAAAGCAGAAAACGTAAATATTTCTGATAATGCAGATGAGATTACTTTGGATGCGTTGTCGATACCACTTTCAGATGTTACTATTTACATACCTTTAGCAGAGCTTGTTGATTTAGAAAAAGAAAAAGAACGTCTTGAAAACGAAAAGAAAAAGCTTGAAGGCGAGCTTCTCCGTTCAGAAAAGATGCTTTCTAATGAAAAATTCTTAAGTAAAGCGCCACAAGCAAAAATTGACGAAGAAAAAGAAAAACAGGAAAAATATAAAAAGCAGATGGAGCAGGTTGAAAAAGAACTTGCAAAGCTTATTAAGTAATTAAAACAAGGAGAACAAAATGATTAATTTTGACGAAGAACTTAACAAATTCCATCCGGCCTTAGAAGTAGGCGAAGTTGAAACTGTAATCAATAACGAAAATGCAGTAAGCGACCTTACAGAGCTTATGATGAAGGTAATGAATGCTGCAAATGAAGAAGAGAGTTTGAATTAGGAGCAAAAACTTATTATGAGATGTTATAACTGTGGTGGTTTTCTTTATGAGGGTGACACCTGTAATGTCTGTGGAGCAGATGTTTCAGTTTATAAAAGCATTATTGAAAAATCTAATGCTCTTTATAATGAAGCCCTTGAATATTCGAAAAACCGAAATTTAAGCAGGGCAGCGCAGTGCCTGGAAGTCGCTCTTAAACTTAATAAAAGAAATGTTAACGCAAGAAATTTATTGGGTCTTATTTATTATGAAGTTGGAAGCTATACAGAAGCACTTGCACAGTGGGTAATAAGCAAAAACATTCAGCCTGAAAATAATCTTGCGAATGATTTTATTGATTCACTCCAGGAAAATCGTGCTGATTTAGATAAAATAAATTCGTCTATTAAAAAATATAACAAAGCTGTTGAGCGTGCAAAGCAGGGTAGCTACGACCTGGCTGAAATTCAGCTTAAAAAGCTTTTAAACGACAATCCAAAAATGGTTAGAGGCCATCAGCTTTTAGCACTTCTTCTTATTAAGAAAAATAAATTGGAAGATGCTAAAGTAGCGCTTAAAAAAGCTGAAAGAATTGATGGCGGTGATGCAATAACAATTGCATATCAGAACCATGTAAACCAGGAGATAAAGGAAGAAGAAAAAGGTCTTTCTCCTTTGGAATTAAAAGCAAAAAGAGAAGCGACAGCACCTGAAGAAGAGCATACTCCGCTTTCAGGAGATGATGTAATAATTCCAAAGTCAGAATATAAAGAGCATAATCCTGTAGTAATGACGATTATTCAGCTTATTATTGGAATTGTTATTGGTGCCGCAATAATTTTCTTTATTGTTACGCCTGCAAAAGTTCAGTCAACAAATGCGGAACTTGCAAATGTTAAAACAGAATATGAAAATCAGATAGCAAGTCTTAATTCAAGAATTACAGAACTTGAAGGAGGCAGCTCATCAAGCGAAACAACGGGAAATGCATCTGACAATTATTCTAAACTTATTGAAGCTTTATCAGACATAATGTCAGGTGAGGTAGAAGCGGGTACAACTATTCTTACTGAACTTGATCCTGAAAATATAACAAACAGCTCATTTAAAAAAGTTTATGAAACATATGTAGATCCTAAGCTTCAGTCGGCAGCTGCAAATTATGCAGCATCAGGAGCAGCATCACTTGAAGCAGGAGACTTCGCAACTGCTGCAACAAACTATGCAAACAGCTATCTTCTTTATAAGAAGAATAATGAGGATGCTTGTTTCTTAGCAGCTACTTCTTACCAGAATGCAGGCGACAATGCAAATGCAAAGAAATATTATGAGCTTTACGTTTCAGATAATCCTAAAGGCCAGAGGGTAGAAGAATGTAACACAGCTCTTTCAACGCTTGGGGATGTAACCACAGATGATACTGCTGATGTAGCAGACGATACAGATTATGTTGAAGAAGAAACTTACGTAGAAGAAGCTCCGGTTGAGGAGTACTACGAAGAAGAAACATATGCAGAAGAAACCCAGGCCGAAGAAGTCATAGAACAAGAGCCTGTTGGCTATGATGAGGAAGGAAATCCTATTTACTAAAAGGAAATTTTAAAAAGAATATAAAACAGGAATGCCGTCTTTTAATGCAAAAGAGACGGCTCCTTTTTTTTCGATTTTTGCTCTTGCAGAAGTTACTTCTGTTATTTTGTCAAAAAGAGTTTTCTCTGCTTTTTCTTCAGTGAGAATTTTAAAAGTTACATTTTCTGCATAGACCGTATCAGAAATTGAAACCACAAAATTATTAGAAATCTCTCTTAAAAGATATTCGATTTTTCCGGAAGAATTGTAGTCACATTCCACATGAATTTCTTCGCCGTCATAAACTTTTGAGATAACGCTGTTTTTAATTCCTTCAGACGCGCATGTGGAATAAGCTCTTACTAAACCGCCCGTTCCTAAAAGAATTCCGCCAAAATAGCGGGTAACTACAATAAGAGTATTAGTTATGTCATTTGAAAGAAGAACATCTAAAATAGGTTTTCCTGCAGTGCCTTGCGGCTCCTTGTCGTCGGAAAAACGCTGGATTTCGGAAGACTTTCCTATTACATATGCATGGCAGTTATGTCTTGCATCCCAGTACTTCTTTTTTAATGCATCAAGTTTTAAAAGGGCCTCTTCTTCTGAATGAACTTCAAGACAGGTAGCAATAAACCGGGACTTCTTTTCTATAATCTCGGACGTGCCTTCTCCAAATATAATTTTTTTGCCATTTTCTGATAACATAGTGTATAATAAACAATCAAGGTCAAAAGAAATGAAATTTTGGCTTTATTGTTTTTGCTGATTATAAAATGCGTTAACCAAATTTTAACATTTAAGTTTAAAATTGACAATTAAAAGCATCATAAGATTGGCAAAAGGAGGATGTATGGCTTCAAAGATTAACAGAGTCGATCCGGAAAAACCGAACGCAAAACGAATTAAAAAGAAATTTAAAGAAAGATCGCTTGCAGGAAAAATTGTTCTTGGAGTTGTTGCAGCAATAATAGGAATTATTGCCTTTGTTATCTGCGCGGGTCTTGGAATTTATGTTGGAATTGCATCAAGCACTCCTGATATTTCAGCGATAAATGTTTCACCTACACAGTATCCATCTACTATTGTAGACAGAAATGGAAAAGAGATAATTACGCTTGCCTCATCGGGCTCGAAGAGAGTAGATATTGAAGATGACCAGATAACAGATAATCTTAAATGGGCTTTTATTGATATCGAAGATGAACGTTTCTACGAGCATAACGGCGTTGATCTTAAAGGAATAATAAGAGCTGTTTATTCTGATCTTAGAGAAGGAAAGTCTGAAGGTGCAAGTACTCTTACCCAGCAGCTTATTAAAAACAATGTTTTTTCAACAGGCCAGCTTGAAAGAAGTACAGGCTCATCTTTAAAGAGAAAAATCCAGGAGCAGATTTTAGCAATCGAGCTTGAAAAGACAATGTCAAAAGATGACATTTTAAAGACATACCTTAATACAATAAATTTAGGCGGCGGAAACTATGGCGTTGTAACTGCTGCTGAATACTATTTTGGAAAGAACGTAGAAGACCTTACTCTTTCAGAATGTGCTGTAATTGCAGGAATTACAAAAAACCCAACAGCCTATAACCCTGCAAACCATCCTGAAAACAACAGGGAAAGACAGCTTGCTGTTTTAAATAAAATGCTTGAAAACGGCCATATTACAGAGGCTGAGTATGAAGAGGCTGTTAATGATGATGTTTACTCAAGAATAACAGCAAATACAATATCGGGAGATACTGATGCAAAATATTCTTATTTTGTTGATGCTTTAGTTTCCCAGCTTCTTGAGGACTTCCAGGATAACTTAGGCTATACTTACCAGCAGGCTTATAACACTGTTTTCGGAAGTGGTCTTACAATTGAATGTACACAGGACATTGATATTCAGGAAGTTGTAGATAAAGAAATTAATGATGATTCGAATTATCCTTCGGATATATCCTATAGCATAAGCTGGGATCTTTCGATTAAACGTAAGAATGGTGACATGGAATATTATAACCAGAATAATATCCTTTACTACCATACGGAAGATTTAGGCGACACTTCCTATAAACTTAATTATGCATCTAAAGAAGAAGCTCAGGCTGCAGTTGATGAGTATAAAGATTATCTTCATAAAAAAGGCGATGAAATTACTTACGAAGAACTTATCTATACTGCCCAGCCACAGGCATCATTTACAATCATAGATTATAATTCGGGCGAAGTTCTTGCAATGAGCGGCGGACGTGGTGAAAAAGAAACTAATATGTCTCTTAATAGGGCAACAGATTCTTTAAGACAGCCAGGTTCATGCTTTAAGCCTTTGGCAGCTTATGCACCTGCAATGCAGGAAGCTGGATTTACGCTTGCAACTGCAATTGACGACTCACCATTTAATTATGGCGGCGACATTGACAGAGAAGTACAAAACTGGTGGGGAGATAATTATCTTGGACTCACACCTGTAAGAAAAGCAATAGAGCAGTCAATGAATGTCTGCGCTGTTAAAACACTTTACCAGATTGGCGGCTCAAAAGGAGTTGAATATCTTAGAAAATTTGGAATAAGCACCATTGATTCAGAAGCTGACTCAGGAGTAGCAACGGCTCTTGGAGGAATAACCTACGGTGTATCAAACCTTGAGCTTTGCGGAGCATATAGTACAATAGCAAATGGCGGAACATATATGGAACCAATTTTGTACACCAAGGTATATGCAAAAGATGGTACACTCTTATATGATAAATCGGAAAACAGAGAAACTCATGAAGTTTTAAGTAATCAGAATGCATGGCTTTTAACTCAGGCACTTTTAGATGTTGTTAATCAGGGTACCGGTACAGCATGCCAGATATCAGGAACTCCTGTTGCAGGTAAAACAGGAACAACAACTGACACAGTTGACCTCTGGTTTGCAGGATATGTTCCTGGAGGTCTTTGCGGAACTATCTGGACTGGCTATGATTCAAATAATGTCATAGTTTCTGACGAGGTATATCATGAGACTTTGTATTCAAAGATAATGTCTCAGGTTTGTGACCTTAAAGGTCTTTCTGGCGGAGAATTTACTCAGCCTGATGGAATTGTCCAGGCGGAAGTCTGCACTAAATCAGGAAAAATGCCAACAGATGCATGCAGGTCGGATGGCACTGTTGTAACTGAATACTTTGCAGAGGGCACTCAGCCAACAGAAGAATGTACAACGCATTATTATTGCGAAGTTTGTTCTGCTACAGGACTTCTTCCTGTTGAAGGATGTACAACTGAATGGAGAGTATGCATCCAGCGTCCGATGGATGTAACAGGCTCTGACCCAACAGGAACAACAGCAGACTCTGCTAAGGCAGCACCTACTGAATACTGTACGGGTAACCACAAGGCTAAGAAAGAAGAAACTACTAAGAAGGACGAAACCACAAAGAAAGAAGAAACTACTAAAGAAGAGACAACTAAAGAAGAGACAACAGCAAAAGAAGACACCACTGAAGAAAAATAAAGATAAATCTTAAAGATAAAAAAGGAGACGAAAAATGGCAATTTTCGAAGGCTCAGGTGTAGCTTTAATAACACCAATGAAAGAAAACGAAGAAGTAAATTTTGAAAAATTAGAAGAGCTTGTTGAATTTCATATCAACAATGGAACTGATGCAATTGTTGCATGTGGTACAACAGGAGAACCTGCAACTCTTACAGTTCCTGAGCATTTAAAAGTTATTGAAGCTGTTGTAAAAACAGCAAGCGGAAGAATTCCTGTAATTGGAGGATGTGGTTCAAACGATACAAGAACTTCTGAAGAGATGAGCGTTGAATGTCAGAAAATGGGATGCGATGCAATTTTAATGGTAACTCCTTACTACAATAAATGTACTCAGAAAGGATTAATTTCTCACTATACAAGAGTTGCAAAAGGCGTAGACCTTCCGATAATTCTTTATAACGTTCCAAGCAGAACAGGCGTAAATATCCTTCCAAAGACAGCTGTTGAACTTGGAAAAACATGTGATAACATTGTCGCAATTAAAGAAGCAAGCGGAAATATTTCCCAGATTGCAAAGCTTGCAGCCTTACTTAAAGAAGATCCTGTTTTAGATATTTATTCAGGAAATGATGACCAGATTACAGCAATAATGGCATTAGGTGGACTCGGAGTAATTTCAGTACTTGCAAATATCTGTCCTAAAGAAACTCATGACATAACTCATGCATTCTTAGATGGCGATGTTAAGAAGTGTGCAGACCTCCAGCTTGAGGCTCTTGATTTTATTAATAATCTGTTTATCGAAGTAAATCCTATTCCAATTAAGGTTGCCATGAATCTTGTTGGAATGGAAGTAGGACCTTTAAGAAGCCCTCTTTGCGAGATGGATCCAGCTAACCTTGAAATTCTTAAGAAATCAATGATTAATTATGGCTTAACTTTAGCCTAAGGAGAAAAAATGACAAATATTATTCTTAATGGCTGTAACGGCCGTATGGGAAAAATGATAACAGAGCTTGCCCAAAACTATGATGATTTAAAAATTGTGGCAGGTGTTGATCTTTATAAAACAGGAAATGAACCTTTCCCTTGCTATGCTAATATTAGCGAAGTGAAAGAAGAGGCAGATGTTATAATTGATTTTTCTAATGTTAAAGCAGTAGATGAAGTAATGGCATATGCTGAAGAAAAGAAAGAAGGACTTGTTCTTTGTACAACTGGGCTTTCTGATGAGCAGATTGAAAAAGTAAAAAGTCTTTCAGAAAAGGTTCCTGTTTTAAGATCAGGAAACATGTCTCTTGGAATTAATACAGTAATGAAGGTTTTAAATGAAATCAGCCCTAAGCTTTTAAGTGCGGGTTTTGATGCTGATATTGTTGAAAAACATCACAACAAAAAATTAGATGCTCCTTCAGGAACTGCTTTAATGCTTGCAGATTCAATTAATGAAGCTGTTAGTGATGATTATGAATATGTATTTTCAAGACATGAAAGACGCATGGAGCGTCCTTCAAAAGAAATCGGAATAAGCGCCGTAAGAGGCGGAACTATTGTAGGTGAACATGAGGTGATTTTTGCAGGACCTGATGAAATAATAGAAATTAAGCATACAGCTCTTTCAAGAGGCGTTTTTGCAAATGGCGCTTTAAATGCAGCATTATTCATTGATGGAAAGAATCCGGGATTATATACAATGTCGGATGTTGTAAAATAAAATATTTCCGAAATTTAAATAAAGAGAGATTTTTGTGGCATATAGAATTTTAGTTGTCTGCCAGAGATACTGGCCGGAGAACATGAAATTAATTGATATTTGTGAAGGCTTAGTAGAGCGTGATGTTAGGGTTGATGTCCTTTGTGGTCAACCCTATTTTAAAAGCGTCCACAAATCTAAAATAAAAAAATATAAAGAGCGCCATCTCGAAACTCATGGTGGTGTAAGAATAATAAGATGCTACGAAAAATCAAGAGAAAATAACGCAAGTCTTAATATTTTTCTTAACTACGTTTCATTCAGATTATCAAGCGTAAGAAAATTAAAACAGATTAAGGACAGGGAATATGATGCAATTTTTATTTACCAGGTTTCGCCTGTAACTATGTGTGAGGCAGGCATCAGGCTTGGTAAAATGCTTGAAATCCCGGTAACAATGTTTGTTGCGGATCTTTGGCCGCATAGCGTTTTAGAAGAGCTTGATGTAAGAAGTAATGTTTTTAGAAGCTTTTTAGAAGCACTTTCTGATAAGTACTATAAAGCCGCAGATAAATTAATTGTAAACTCACTAAAAACAAAAGATTATTTTATTAAAGAATTAAAAATTCCTGAAGATAAAATAGTTTTTGTACCTCAGAGTGCAGAAAAAATTTATGAAAATTCTGTAGCCGATATTGATCTTATGGACAGATTCGCAGGAAGCTTCAACATAGTCTATACAGGTGAGATAACAGCAAAACAAAGCTTCTCGACCGTCTTAAAAGCCGCAGAAAAGGTGCTCGCACAGGGAATAAAAAAGATTAAATTTATTATCGTTGGATCAGGCCCTTTGGCTGAATGGTTCGAAAACGAAGTTAAGGAAAGAAATCTTACAGATTATTTCTTTTTTGAAGGAGCAAAGCTTGAAAATGAAATACCTAAGTATTTGAATATGGCGGATGCTCTTTTAGATACAAGAAATGTTAATGATGCAGAAGATTATTATGTTCCTAGCAAGCTTGCTTCCTATATGGCGGCTCAAAAACCTTTAATCCTTGCTATGGGCGGCGAAGCAAAAGAAATTGTAAATTACGCAGAATGTGGATTTATTTCAGAGCCTTTGGATTCAACGACTCTTGCGTCAAATATTAAAAAGCTTTATGAAATGAGCAGGTCTGAAAGAGCAGAGCTTGGCAGAAACGCAAAAAAATACCAGATGAACCACTTTAACAGAAAGAGAAACATAAACAGGCTCTTAAGAGAAATTAAGTCAACGGTTCGAGAAACAGACGAAGAAAAAAGAGAGAGAATTCAAAAAGAAACAAGTAATGAAAACTGGATGGATTCTGATTTTATGAAGCAACCTTGGGAAAGGAAAAAATCATCCGCCCAGGAAAAAGTCGTACTTATGAAAAAAGAAAAGGATATTTAAAAAGAATAATCTTTTTCAAAAAAAAGCCACAGCATTAACACAAAAATAACACATTTACAAATTAGAATTCAAAACATATCAACAAAGAATTAATTTTGTAAGGAGGCTTTTAATGTACGAGGATAACAATGGCAACAAGGAAATGCCAAAATGGAATCAGGAGTTTGAAGAAGATAATAACTACAACACTCAGACTGTTTCCAATAGACAGCAAAAGAAAAAAAGAAAATGGGTTATTCCAACAGTAATAATAGCCGTAGTTGTAATTGCAGCAATTGTCTGTGTGGCAATTTTCGTTCCGAAGGCTACAAACAGCGGACTTTCCCAATTAGTAGCAGCTGCTGAAAACTCAACAAATCTGCAGGGAGCAACTGATGACAATACCCAGTTATCAAATGATAACGGAGTTACATGGGTAAATGATTCAACAGAAAGTCAAGGAACAGGAAGTGTTGTTCTTACAGATGTAACAGGAATTGTTGAGGAAGTTTATCCGGCAGTAGTTTCAATAACATCAAGAACTTTAGTAAATAAATATAATAACGGAAGCTACTCACCATATGGCGGAAGCTGGTCAGATTACTATAATTACTATATGTATGGTGACAGTTCAAGCAGCCAGGTAGAGCAGGAAGAAGTAGATTCTGGTGCAGGAACAGGAACAATCATCGGACAGTCTGATGAAAATCTCCTTATCCTTACAAGCTACCATGTTGTAGAGGGAGCATCATCATTTGCAATCGGTTTTGTTAATGGCACTTCGGTTGATGGCCAGCTCCAGGCAGCTGATGAAGACGATGATATCGCAATCGTTACAGTTCCTCTTGCAAATATAGATTCAGATACTTTAAACTCAATTGCAATTGCAAAAATTTCAACTGAAGAGGCAACTATTGGTGAAGGTGTAGTAGTTATCGGAAACGCTTTAGGATATGGAATGAGTGTAACTCAGGGTATCGTAAGTGCTGTTGACAGAGTAACAACTCTTGACAATGGTGATACAATTTCACTTATCCAGACCGATGCAGCAATCAATGCCGGAAACTCAGGTGGATGCATGCTTAATTCAAAAGGCGAAATAATCGGTATCTCAGAAGGAAAAATAGTTGTAGAGGGTGTTGAAGATATGTGCTTTGCAATCCCAATCTCAACTTACGCAAGCCAGATTCAGAGTCTTATTGACGCAGAACCTGTAGAAAATACTGAAGAAACTACTTCTTCAGTTGAAGAAAGTACAGATCAGTCTTCATCTCAGGTAACTAGTGGAGTATACTTAGGTATAAGAGGAAGAGATATAACTTCAGATTTAGCTGAAACTTACAGCATGCCACAGGGTGTTTATGTAAGCTCAGTAGTAGAAAACAGCGGTGCAGCAGCTGCAGGAATCCAGCAGGGAGATATTATCGTTGCTCTCGATAATACAGACACAACCACAATGGAAGCTCTGCAGAGCGAAATCGCAAAACATAAAGCAGGAGATAAAGTTACAGTTACAATCGAAAGACAGTCAGGTACAACATACCAGAGCATGAACATAGATGTAACTTTAACAGGAAACTAAAAATGTCAGAAAATAATAATTTTAACAACATTTGCTACGTTTGCCATCGTGACGAAAGTCACGCTGGCAAATTGTTGCGTATGCCGGGCGGAATGCATATATGCACAGACTGCCTTCAAAGAACTTTAGACCAGGTAGAAAATTCAGGATATTTAAATAATTTTTATCCTGGTGGAATCCCACCATTTCCGGGAATGCCTCCTTACAGCACTCCTCAAAATGAAACAGGTGGAAATACTGGGGAGACAATTGAAAAAATAGAAGGTGAAGTAGTTACACCTGAGGCTCCATCTAAAGGAGTTCCAAACCCTAATATTCCGGGAGGAAATGAAAACAGAGGTTTCCCTGGAATAAGTTTTCTTAATCTTTCAGATCTTCAAAATGGATTTGGAAGAAATCCTGGCGTAAAAAAGAAAAATCCGGAAGAAAAAACAGGTCCTTTAATCGATCCTTCAAAAATTTTACCGCCTCATAAACTCAAAGAAAAATTAGATGAGTATGTAATTGGCCAGGATAAAGCAAAGAAGGCTATTTCTGTTGCTGTTTATAATCACTACAAGAGAATTGTTGCTGATGAAACAATAACAGATGATGATGGCATTGAGATTGAAAAATCAAATATGTTAATGATCGGACCTACAGGATGCGGAAAAACTTACATCGTTAAGACTCTTGCAAAACTTTTAGATGTGCCACTTGCAATAACAGATGCAACTTCTCTTACAGAAGCAGGTTACATAGGCGATGACATCGAAAGTGTTCTTTCTAAGCTTTTGCAGGCAGCTGACAATGATGTTGATAAAGCGGAAATAGGTATTGTCTTTATTGATGAAATTGACAAGATTGCAAAGAAAAATTCTAACAGAGGAAGGGATGTTTCCGGTGAATCTGTTCAGCAGGGACTTCTTAAAATGCTTGAAGGAAGTGAAGTTGAAGTTCCGGTTGGTGCCACAAGCAAAAATGCAATGGTTCCGCTTACAACAATAAACACTAAAAATATTCTCTTTATCTGTGGCGGTGCCTTCCCTGATCTTGAAGATGTTATTAAAGAAAGACTTCTTAAGAAATCGTCAATCGGCTTTGGTGCTGACTTAAAAGATAAATTTGATAAAACAGACGTTGTATCAAAAGTAACAACAGAAGACTTAAGAGCATTTGGAATGATTCCTGAATTTTTAGGACGACTTCCAATCGTAGTTACTCTTGAAAAACTTTCTGATGAGATGCTTGTCCAGGTTTTAAAAGAGCCTAAGAATGCTATTTTAAAACAGTACCAGAAACTTCTTGAACTTGACGAAGTTGAGTTAGAATTTGAAGATGATGCTTTACTTGCTCTTACAAAAAGAGCAGAGGCAAGAGAAACAGGAGCCCGTGGTCTACGTTCCATTATTGAAGAGATTATGCTCGACATAATGTATGAAATTCCAAAAGATGATTCAATCGGAAAGGTAATAATTACAAAAGATTATATAGAAAACAATGGAGCGCCTAAGATTGAAATAAGGACGAACCAAAAAACAAAGAAGAAGGCGCAAAGCGAAACAAAAGCCCTGCCTGATAAAGACGCAGAAAATACTTCTTCTGATGCCTAATCTTTAGATTGACAAATATGACCTTAAGGTTGTAGAATATCACACGTTGGCAAGTGCGTTTAGCTCAGCTGGATAGAGCGTCTGGCTACGGACCAGAAGGTCGGGGGTTCGAATCCTCTAACGCACGTAAAGAAAAGACTGTTGCATTTTGCGGCAGTCTTTTTTAAATATTTTGATTAGTAGGTGCGGTTATTTACCGTGCTGGATTGCTTTTTAAACAATAAAATTTTTGCAATTTTCCTAACGAATAAAGGCGACCAAAAACGGTCGCCTTTGAGGGGAGTATAAATAAATAATAAGGGTTATATGCTTGAGGGTTTCCTCTAGCTATTTAAATTTTACATTAACGAGGGCAAAAATACAATTGCAAATAAAAAAAGTGCTATGCAGATTTTGAATAACTTTATTTCATAATGGAAATAATGAGAAATAGGTGTGCATAT
>R19__coassemble_537_pt1 | contig 16542 bp, 12 predicted proteins | sample R19__metabat2_low_PE_008 | metagenome-assembled genome bin R19 | reverse complement strand
TAATCACCTAATATTAAAAAAGAATATAAGAAAATAAGCAAAACTTTCCGAGCAGCTTAAAAGCTTAATCTTTTCAGATTCATATCCTATCATTTCAAAAACTTCTTCAAAAAGTTCCTTCTTTTCTAAAGTTACATCATTAATATTTACTGTAATGCTTAAAACTTTATGGTTGCCTGTTAAATTTTCAGCCATCTCTATCAGCATTCCAAGATAAATTCCAAAAAGTTCTTTAAAGGAAAGTTCTTTGTTTTCTCCATAAATTATTTTTTCATCAGCTAAAGAATGTTTTAAAAAGTCTGTATAAACTTCTGCTCCTGTAAGCTGGGCGCGTTCATAAGCCGCATTTCCTATTTTCCATTCTTCTTTTTCCGCATCATAAAGTAATGCTGTCGGAATAAGATAGCGCATGACATCAGTACCTGAAGTTACAGATTCAGGTTTGTTATGACGAATATTAAAAAACGTTGCCTGGCAGTTATCGTCCGTATAATCGATTCCTAAAATTAATCCCTGTTTAAACATTACTTTTTTGTCACTTTTTTATATCTTGAAAAATCTGTTTACAAGCCTTTCCTTTACATAATACTCTTTTGCTTTTTCTTTTAATTCATCGGTTCTTTCGTCTTTATAAAGAACTATCATTTCATTAAGTTCAGCAAAGCGCGAACCATCTTTTACCATTTCAAAATCGCTGTAATCTACGCTTTTTTCTTCTTCATCATCGATTTTATAATTCAAAGTTTCACCTTCAAAAAGCGTAAAGTACTTTGCATAAGCTCCTTTAAAAAGCCTTGTCATTTCCTCTGTTGTTTCTTTATTTTCTTCTCCGTCTTCTCTTATTTTTACATATGTTATCTGAGGAGTCTTATTTCCTTCTGTTACAAACTTTGAAACAACTATGCTGTTAGAAAGAGTGGACGGAATCTCAGCTTTATTTTTAAACTTTTTAAACTCTTTAAATTTTTCAAGCATTATTCCCTTCTTTGTAAGATTTTTAAGAAGGGTTGCAGCCTGGCTTATCTGGCTTTCTTTAGGAGCAGGTAAATCTAAGATGTAATATATGTATGCTGCATAAACCACATCTTCATAGTTATGCCTCATTACAAAACCTGATTCTAAGAATTTAAAAAAGTCTTTTTCTTTTGTTTCATTTTCAAAAAGATATTTTTCTGCGCGCAATGTAAGATATTCATCTTTTAAAAGTTCATTGCTTCCGCTGTTGTAATAATTTTCAAAAACATAAAATGTTCCTTCCGGATTATTTCTTGTTTCAACTGCTCTTTTTAAAACTTTTTCAGCAACAGCCTCAGTGTTTTCTCCGTAAGCCTTTGCCGCCCTAAAGAGTTCAACTAAAACTTCAACCGAATCATTATAGAAACTTGAAAGGTAATCAAAAATCTCTTTATCAAACGGCGTTTTTAAAAAAGCAAATTCACAAAGGTCTAAAAGAAGCTTATCTTCTTTGTCATAAGAACTAAAGCCTGTTAAGACATGCGCAAGCTTACTTACTGCCTCCGGTTTTATAAGCTTAAATCCTGTTTTTTCAATTTCATCATAGGCCTGCATGTAGTAGGTCTGGTTTATCATTATCTCAATTATCTTTGCGCTTGTTTCTTCATCAAGATTAAACTTCTTAAAAGATAACAATGCATCATAAATTTCAGGGTCATCTTTCTTTGAAAAGAATTTGACCGCAATGTTCATTATTTTTTTCTCATATTCAGTTCTTAAAAGACCTGTCTTAAGCTGCTTAGAAAGATATTTCAAAATCTCCACAGGCTCTCTATAGGAATTCAAAAGAGGAAGTGTATCTTCTAAAAGCATATACCTGTTAATAGGCGCATTTTTAATGAAAATGTCAACGTACTCACCCGTATCGATTAAATCTTCTTTGTCATAATCAACATTTGCGTAGATATTTCCTGAAACATCTTTAAAAAGTACAATTGCACTTTTTGAGTAAATATAAACAAAAGCTTTGCCATCTTCTAAGAAAACATCCTGGTACAGATTGAGCTCATTATGGAAAACTAAAACGCTTACCATTCTTTTGTTATTGCAGATAATCTTTTTAGAATAAAGAATTACAAAAAGATTCTTCTCTATTTCTCCTGTTACAAGGTCGTTATCTAAAATATCTTTTACTATTATTCCAAGCCAGTCATCTACTCTTCCAACAGAAAGCTGTTCATTGGCATAAGAAACAATCATGTTTACATTGTTTCTGTAATGACTTGGATTTTTAAGTTTGTTTTCAATTAAGTTCGCATAAAAATAACTTCTGTATTCATGAATTTCTTCTATGTTCTTAGAGAAGTATTCTATGATTTTGTCCGGAATTGGCTCCATCTTTTTCTTATCCATCGTATAGATGTAGTAATGATAAAGCTCCTTAATCGTAAAAGCTTCCCTTACAGCTCTTTTGAAGTAATCATGATTTTCAGTATTTTTATTTTTAGTTAGTATTAAAAGCGTGCAAAGTGCTTTTAAAATATTTCCGCTAGGATCTTTCTTATAAAAAATTTTAAGAATATTTATTGTAAGATTAAAGCTTGTATTCTTATGCTTATCTAAATCCATTGACAGAATAACCTCAGGAAGTCTGTCAACGAGCCCTGAATTTAAATACTCATTTTTAACTGCAAAGTTTAAAACCTGAACATTAAAATCGTTAAGTTCTGAAAGAAGGTCAGGCCTTTTAAGATAAACTTCGAGCGCCTCAAAATAAATTTCAGGACTTACGCAGCCATTGTTAAAAAGAATTTCTATTTCTTCAATCTTTCTTTCCAAATTATCCTGATAACGATAATCCATGTAGAAAAGAATCCATAAAATTCTCCAGCTTGGCACTCTCATATAAACAAGACGGATTTTTTCCAAAGCATCTTCAATCTGTTCTTCGTCTCTTTGATAAAGACTTTTTATATAAAGATAGTATGAGCTCAGCTCATAATCAGGCTTTAAAAGCTTAGGGAGCTGCTCTTCAACATACTCTAAAATATTTAATGCCTCATAATCTCTGCCATCAGCGATATAAAGCTGTGCTTTATAGAGCATCCAGAAAAGCGCCTTCCTGTCATTTCCTGTTATATTATCTAACAGTTCAAGGCCTCTTCTTATCCATTCTTTTTGAGGTATTCTGTTTAATCTGAAATCCAGATAGTTTTTAGTAAGAGTAACTGAAATCTGTTTTTCAACATCTATGCCATTTACAAGTTTAATCCTGTTATCGACAGTTACCGGTATTTTAAATTCCTGGTTTGAAGTTCTGAAAATCAGCTCAGTAAAATTCATTCCGTTATGGATCTTATTTCCTAAGAAAACTAATTTGAATTCAAATTTATTATCCGCAAAATCTTCTGTTGTTATTATTTTTCTTTCAAGCTGAATAATGTCGTCCACGCAAAAAACTTCAATCTCAAGATAACCCTCTTTAACAAGTTCAAGATGAACTGTAAAAGGAGTGTCTTCTATGACTTCCGGTATATCAATTTTTTCTTCAATAACTTTGAAAGCAGCAGGTTCTTTTTTTTCTTCTGCTACAAGGAATTCTTCGTTTTCAACTTCCTTGTTTCTTCCAAGCATCAAAGCGTTATAAAGCAGATTGTTCATTTTACCTAAACTAATTTATTCATCGCGGTTTCTTAACCGGTTTAATCTTTCTTTCATTTTCTTTTCGCAGCCTAAATCCCCAGGCTCATAAAATGTAGTGCCTAAAAGTTCATCCGGCAGGTATTGCTGCTTAACATAATGTTCTTCATAGTCATGAGCATATTTGTAATCAAGTCCATGGCCTAAATCTTTTGCGCCACCATAATGCGCATCCATCAGATGCGGCGGTACCTGTTTTATGTCAGTTGTTCTTACTGCACCCAGCGCCTTTTCTATTGCCATGTATGATGAATTTGATTTTGGCGCACATGCAACATAAATTGCTGCCTGTGAAAGAATAATTCTTGCTTCCGGCATTCCTACTAAGTGCACAGCCTGCTGGGCTGATACTGCAAGAGTTAATGCCATTGGGTCTGCATTTCCAACATCTTCTGCAGCGCAAATCATAATTCTTCTTGCAATAAAGTTTACGCTTTCTCCTGCTTCTATCATTTTTGCAAGATAGTAAACTGCTGCATCCGGGTCAGACCCTCTCATGCTTTTTATGAATGCAGAAATGGTATCGTAATGGTTATCACCATCTTTATCATATCTTAAATTCTTTTTTTGAATGCAGTTCGAGATTACATCGTTTGTAATATGAATCTTTCCGTCATCTGATTTTTCTGTTGTAAGAATTGCAAGCTCAATTGCATTAAGCGCGACACGCGCGTCCCCGCCTGCAAATTCAGAAAGGAAGATAAGCGCGTCGTCATCAATTTCAGCATTAAAGCTTCCCATTCCTCTTTCTTTATCTGAAACTGCTTTAATTATTATTTTTTTAATATCTTTAGAGTCTAAAGGTTTTAATTCAAAGATTAAGGATCTTGAAATTAATGCCCTGTTAACTTCAAAGTAAGGATTTTCTGTTGTTGCTCCGATTAAAATTATTGTTCCATCTTCCACAAAAGGAAGCAGATAGTCCTGCTGGGCCTTATTGAATCTATGTATCTCATCAACGAAAAGAATTGTTTTCCTTCCGAATCCGCCTCTTACTCTTTTAGCTTCTTCAACAATATCAACCATGTCTTTTTTTCCGGCCACGGTTGCATTTAGCTGTTTAAAATCACAGCTTGTTGTGTTTGCGATTACTTTTGCAAGTGTTGTTTTCCCGGTTCCTGATGGTCCGTAAAAAATAACCGAAGAAAGCCTGTCGGCTTTTATTGATCTGTAAAGCTGGCTTCCTTCATCTAAAATGTGCCTCTGTCCTTCAACCTCATCTAAAGTTTTAGGCCTCATTCTGTTTGCAAGAGGTGCCTCATTTTCTATTTCGTTTTGACGAGCATACTCAAATAAATCCATTTAAACTACCTGTCCTTAACAGGAACATATTTCTGGTGCGAAACAATCGTCTTGTAAGCTGGTCTTATTATTTTTCCTCCGCCTGCAAGCTCTTCAAGCCTGTGGGCACACCATCCCGAAATTCTTCCGCAGGCAAATAAAGGTGTATAAAGCTCATCAGGAATGTCCATCATTTTATAAATAAATCCTGAATAGAAATCAACGTTAGGGCTTATTGTTTCAGCATCTGATTTATGTGCTTCTGCAATTACAGAAGGTGCAAGTTTTTCAACTTTCTGATAAAGGTTAAATTCTTTTTCCATTCCTTTTTCTACAGAAAGTTTTTCTACAAATTTTTTAAGGACTACTTCTCTTGGATCTGAGATTGTGTAAACTGCATGACCCACACCATAAATCAGTCCTCTCTTATCAAAAGCTTTTTTCTTAATTATTTTTTTAAGATAGTTTTCTATCTCTTCGTCGTCTTCCCAGTCTTTTACATTTTCTTTTACTGAATTCATCATTTCAACGACTTTTATGTTTGCACCGCCATGTCTTGGACCTTTAAGCGCTGCAAGACCTGCCGAAACTGCAGAGTAAGAATCTGTGCCAGTTGAAGTTACAACTCTTGTCGTAAATGTTGAGTTGTTTCCTCCGCCATGGTCTGCATGAACTACCATCGCAAGGTCAAGCGTTGTTGCCTCAAGTTTTGAGTATTTTCCATCTGGCCTTAAAAGATAAAGGATATGTTCAGCCTGAGAAAGCTCCGGCTTTGGCGGATGAATTACAAGGCTTTCGCCTTTTTCATAGTGCTGATAAGCATGATAACCATAAACTGCAAGCATTGGAATTTCCGAAATAAACTGCAGGCTCTGTCTTAAAACATTATTAAGAGAAATGTCATCTGCTTTTTTATCATATGAATAAAGAGTAAGGACGCTCCTTGCAATTGTATTCATCATGTCTTTGCTAGGAGCCTTCATTACAACATCTCTTACAAAATTTGTAGGAAGAGACCTGAAATAAGAAAGCAGTTCTTTAAATTCTTTTAATTCTTCTTTATTTGGAAGCTCGCCAAAAAGGAGGAGATAAGTTGTCTCTTCAAAACCATATCTTTTTTCTCTTATGAATCCTCCTACAAGCTCCTGAACATCATATCCTCTGTAATAAAGCTTTCCTTCGCAAGGGACGATTTCATTATCATCGATTGTGTAAGACTTAACTTCTGCAATATCCGTAAGGCCTGTTAAAACACCGCGGCCATTTTTATCTCTTAAGCCTCTTTTTACGTCATATTTTTCATAAAGTTCCGGTGCTATTCCGTCATTTTTCTTAAGGATTTTTGTAAGTTCGTCAATCTGTCCCTTTCTTAATTTAAATTCATTTTTTTCCAACAACTTTTGTTTGTCATCTTTTCGTTGCATATGCTCTTCCTCTTTCTCTTACTTTTTTATTTACACTTCTTTTTCTTTGTGAGAACAGATATAAAATCGGGATAATCATTCCTGTTACAAAAATTGTTCCAAGCTGCCAGAGCATAACACCATTAATTAACGATAGAATCGCCCAGATGAGGCATAAAATCACAGAAACTGTTGCATACTTTCCTCCTTTTCCAAGCTTTGCTTTTCTTTTTCCTGAACTAAAGCTTGAAATTCCCGCAAGGATTTCTAATATTCCTGCAATTACGCCTAAAATCATGGCTGCAAGCACAACTATTCTTTCGGCATCATTATCCTGAAATTTTGTCATCATGGAAATTGCGCTATCGAAAATTGTAAAGATTCCTGAAACAAAAATCAGTATTCCCATTATTGTAAAAAAAGTTTTTTCTGATTTATTTTGCATTATTTATTTCCTGATTTTCAAACATTTTACTTTTGCAGTGTTTCTATCTTTTCAAAGAAATTAGGATAGGATTTTTTTACTGCCTCAGCACCAATTATTTTTATTGGCTTATCAACAGTGCATGAAGCAACAGCTGCCATCATCGCAAATCTATGATCACCAAAACAGTCTATTTCAATGATGTCTTTTGCTGTATCTTCATAAACTTTATTCAAGATCATCTTTATGACTCCGATGTGGTTGTTTTCTTTTGCTTTCATTCGGTCACTGTTTATTATTTCAGTTTTCCCTTCAGCATTTCTTCCTAAAAGCTCAACCATTGGTGCAAGATAAGGATTATCTACTATGTCAACTGAAATTCCTTTTAAGTCACCCTTACTTACAGTTACGCTTTCATCTTCAACTTTAACATCTGCACCGAACTCTTTTAAAATCTCAAGACATTTTATATCTCCCTGTCTTGTGTTCATCTTAAGCCCCGTGCATGTTACAGGGCCGCTTAACGCACCTGCCGCAAGTAAAAGCGAAGCATTTGCCCAATCGCCTTCAACATGAACACTTCCTTTAAGATCATACTTCTGATTTCCATGAATTCTGAAAACAGCTGCTATATTAGAATCTTCTTCAAGTGCTTCTTCTTTTCTTACGCTTATTCCTGCCTCTTCTAAAACCTTTAAAGTCATGTCAACGAAGCTCTTCATCTGAAGTTCTCCGGTTACAACAAGCGTACTGTCGCCATTAAGAAGCGGCAAAGCAAAAAGAAGGCCTGAAACAAACTGTACTGAAACGTTTCCCGGAATTTCGTACTCTCCGGAATAGATATTATCTCTGACTCTGATGCACATCGCATCTTCATACTCAAGTTCTTTAAGACCTGCTCCATGAATTTTAAGTGCATGATAAAGCTCTTCTGTCGGTCTTCTTGAAAGCGAGCTATTCATCATGAATTTAACATTTTTTCCAAGAGCAGCTGCTATCGGAAGAAGGAATCTTAAAGTTGAACCACTGTCATGGCATTCAACAATGGCAGTCTCTCCTTCTTTAGCTTCTAAAATAGCTTTTATTCCTTTTTCAGTCGCAAGAATGTCGTCCGATTTGTTTTTAAGAACAACATTGCTCTGGTTGCTGCCATTTAAGAAATTAGAAAGCGCGCTTGCAATAAGGTATCTGTGAGCATACGCCTTAGATTCAGGTGCTTCAATGGTTCCTTCTAATCTTTTGTTTTCTATTAATCTATCCACTATTTATATTCCTTTTTTTGCATATATAAACAAAGGCTTTCAAAAGTATATTTAATCATTCGACTAAACTTTTCCCTAAAGAAAACCCTTTTCTTCCAACTATATTGTATTGTATTTTGAAAATTCAGTCAATGCCAGGTGTGAATATAAAAATATTGCATGAGGTTTGACCCCCATGCAATATTTCCATTTTATTTTTCTTTAGGAAGCTGCTTTATTTCGGCTTTAAGTTCTCCATCTGAAACATCAATTACAATCTCATCATGCGCTTTAACCCCACCTTCCAAGATAAGCTTAGCCGCAATAGTTGTAATCGTCTTAGACATATATCTCTTTAATGGCCTTGCACCATATTGCGGATCATATGCCGTATCAGACACAAATTTCTTAGCATTTGTTGTAAGACTGATTTCAATATCTTTTGCATCTAAGAGCTTATTAATCTCTTTAAGCTGGAGATCAATAATGCTTGTAATGTTATCTTTTGTAAGAGGCTTAAACATTATTATCTCATCAAGTCTGTTTAAAAACTCTGGACGGAAGTGAAGCTTAAGGTCATTCATTACAAGGTTATAAGCTTCTTCTTTTATCTCACCGTTATCATCAATTCCTTCTAAAAGATAAGTTGAGCCAATGTTTGAAGTCATGATGAGGATTGTATTTTTGAAATCAACTGTTCTTCCTTGAGAATCAGTAATTCTTCCATCATCTAAAACCTGAAGAAGTACATTAAATACATCCGGATGAGCTTTTTCAACTTCATCAAAAAGCACAACAGAGTATGGTTTTCTTCTTACAGCTTCTGTCAACTGGCCACCCTCGTCATATCCAACATATCCCGGAGGCGCACCGATAAGTCTTGAGACAGAATGTTTTTCCATGTATTCACTCATGTCAATTCTGACCATATTGTCTTCATCATCAAACAAAGCTTCAGCCAATGCTTTTGCAAGCTCAGTCTTACCAACACCTGTTGGTCCTAAGAACATGAATGAACCGATTGGTTTATTTTCTTCTTTTATTCCGGCTTTAGAGCGCCAGATTGCATCTACAACCTTGGTTACACCTTCATCCTGGCCGATAACACGTTTATGAAGAATTTCTGCAAGTCCTAAAATTTTCTGTCTTTCAGTTTCATTTAATTTTGCAACAGGAATCCCCGTCCATCTTGAAACAATCTTTGCAATTTCCTCATCAGTTACACTCTGGTGAACAAGCTCTAATTCTTTGCCCTCTAATTTATTTTCTTCTTCTGCAAGTTCCTGCCTTGCTTTAGGAAGATCTTCATAAAGCAATTTTCCTGCAGTTGCATAATCAGTATTTCTCTGGGCAATTTCAACCTTATTCTGGAGATCTTCTATTTTTTCTCTTAAAGCAGAAAGCTTTTCAACAGACTGTTTTTCGTTTTCCCACTGAGCAGTTTTAGCATTTAACTGGTCTCTGTATTCAGCAAGTTCTTTTTGAAGTTCTTCAAGTCTTTCTTTTGATGCTTCATCAGTTTCTTTCTTTAAGGCAGTCTCTTCAATTTCATGCTGCATGACCTTACGTCTTAATTCATCGATTTCCGTTGGCATCGAATCGCGTTCTGTTTTAATGCTTGCACATGCCTCATCAACAAGGTCGATTGCCTTATCAGGAAGAAATCTATCTGAAATATATCTGTCTGAAAGAACTGCTGCATTTACTAAAGCTGCGTCTGTAATTTTAACCCCGTGGAAGTTTTCGTATCTTTGCTTAATTCCTCTAAGAATAGAAATCGTATCTTCAACCGAAGGTTCATTAATCATTACAGGCTGGAATCTTCTTTCAAGGGCGGCATCTTTTTCGATGTACATTCTATACTCATCTAAAGTCGTTGCACCAATGCAGTGAAGCTCGCCTCTTGCAAGCATAGGTTTAAGCATATTGCCTGCATCCATTGCGCCTTCAGTTTTTCCAGCGCCAACAATAGTATGAAGCTCATCGATAAAGAGAATTATCTGTCCGTCTGATTTTTTAACTTCTTCCAAAACAGCTTTAAGTCTTTCTTCAAATTCACCTCTGTACTTTGCTCCTGCAACCAATGAGCCCATGTCAAGGCTGAAAACAGTTTTGTTCTTAAGTCCTTCCGGAACATCGCCGTTTACAATTCTCTGGGCAAGACCTTCAACAACAGCAGTTTTTCCAACACCCGGCTCACCGATTAAAACAGGATTGTTTTTAGTCTTTCTTGAAAGAATTCTAATTGTATTTCTTATTTCTCCGTCACGTCCGATAACAGGATCTAACTTTTGTTCTCTTGCTCTTTCGACAAGGTCTACGCCATATTTTTTAAGTACATCATAAGTAGCTTCCGGATTATCAGATGTTACTTTCTGATTACCTCTTACTGTTGAAAGAGCTTTTAAAAATTCGTCTTTAGTTATTCCAAAAGAACGGAAAAGTTCTTTTGTTTCTTTATTTCCTTTTTTAATAAGGCAAAGCATTAAGTGCTCAACAGAAACATATTCATCGCCCATTGCCTTCGCTTCATCTTCACCTGCTAAAAGAACATCATTTAAGGACTGGCTTAAGTGCTGCTGGCCGCCCTGGACCTTAACCTTCTTAGAAATAAGTTCTTCTGTCCTTTTTGTTATTGAATCTAAATCAACTCCCATCTTTTCTAAAAGTTTAGAAATCAAACTATCGTCCTGCGTTAAAAGCGCAAGGAAAAGGTGTTCTGAATCAACCTCCTGGTTGCCATAATCGCTTGCAATCTTAACACTTAAGTTTGAAGCTTCCTGAGATTTTTGTGTGAATCTTGAAATGTTCATAATATCACCTTCTTTACTAAAATATATGTAAACTGAAATTTTTTCGTTGTAGTGCTATTTGTTCTATGTGTAATATAACACTTATTATAATAAATTGCAAGTATTTTTTTAATTTATATTTTAAAACATAAGCACTGCCAATATGCATTTCTGCAAGCGTTCCCTCGCTGTGTGATTCTAAGCATTCCATGGCCGATTTTCTTCGGCCTGTTGGATTTCAAAAAGCCCTTGATGGCCTTTTTGAAATTACAACATAAACTTTTCGAAGTCCCGTAGACGGAAAAGTTTACCTCGAAAATCGGCCCTGCAACGCAAGAATCACATCAGCTCCTCCACATAGCAGAAATCCATATTGCAGTTGCTTATGTTTATAAATAAAATTCACCAAATGCTTAGAGAATTCACAGCGCAACGGCTCTGTGCAGAAATACATATCGCAATATTATACTTTATAATTATAATTTAATAAAAAACACCCGCATAATCCTGCGGGTGCTAAACTGTTTATTATGACTGTGAACTAAGCTTTGCAGCCTGGTCATAGGCTATGCAGTTGTCTATGAGTTCAAAGATGTCACCATCTAAAATGTCGCCAAGCTTGTAAGTCGTGAATTTAATTCTGTGATCGGTAACTCTGTTTTCAGGGAAGTTGTAAGTTTTAATTTTTTCGCTCCTGTCACCCGTTCCAACCTGGCTCCTTCTTTCAGCAGCCTCAGCAGCCTGTTTTTTCTGAAGTTCTAAATCATAAAGACGAGCTTTCAAAACTCTTAAAGCCTTGTCTTTGTTTTTAAGCTGGCTCTTTTCATCCTGACATGAAATAACAATTCCAGTTGGAAGATGAGTAAGTCTTACTGCAGAGTCAGTTGTATTTACGCACTGGCCGCCATTTCCTGATGCTCTGAAAACATCAAACTTACAGTCGTTCATGTCGATTTCAATATCAACGTCTTCAGCTTCCGGCATTACCGCAACAGTTGCAGTTGATGTGTGGATTCTTCCGCCACTTTCAGTAACAGGAACTCTCTGAACGCGGTGAACGCCACTTTCGTATTTAAGCTTTGAGTAAGCGCCCTGGCCATTTACCATGAAAACAACTTCCTTCATTCCGCCAATTCCCATTTCGTTTACAGAAATAAGTTCAGTCTTCCATCCATTGCGCTCTGCAAAGCGGCAGTACATTCTGTATAGCTCAGCCGCAAAAAGAGCTGCCTCATCACCGCCTGCTCCCGCTCTTATTTCAACAACAACGTTTTTGTCATCATTTTCATCTTTTGGAAGCAAAAGAATTTTAAGTTTTTCTTCTGTCTCTTCTAAGTCTTTCTTTGCGGCATTTAAATCTTCTTTTGCCATCTCTTTTAATTCTTCGTCAGATTCCATTTCAAGCATCTCCAAAGAATCTTCAATGGTTTTCTTATCATCTTTATATTGTTTAAAAGCCTCTACGATTGGAATGAGATCATTCTGTTCTTTCATGAGCTTTTTAAACCTGTTCTGGTCATTTGCAGCATCAGGTGTTGAAAGCTCTTCTAAAACTTCAGCATATCTTTTTTCAATCGATTCTAATTTATCGAACATTTTCTTTTCCTCGTTAAAATTAATTATTTAAGTCTTGCCTTTATGACTCTGTCTAATCCCTGAAGATCTTTAAGTACCTTAATGTCTTCAAAATCATTTTCAATAAGTTCTTTTACCTGTAAGGCCTGGTTACACCCAATTTCTAAAAGCAAAAATCCTTTCGGGTTTAAAAAACTCTTTGCTTCTTTTGCGATTATTCTGTAGTAGTCAAGGCCATCTTCTCCTGCGACTAAAGCAGTCTTTGGCTCATAGTTTTTTACCTCTGGCATTAAAACTTCATATTCTTCAGAGGTAACATACGGAGGGTTTGAAATTATCATGTCAAACTTTTCGTCTTCAAGCTCTTCAAACATATCGCTTAAAACAAAGGTGACATCTGTTTCATTTTCCTGGGCATTCTCCCAGGCAACCTCTAAGGCTGCATCTGAAATATCAACGCCTGTCACAATCTTTAAAGGACAGTAATGCTTAACTGAAATTGCAATTGCACCGGAGCCTGTGCATAAATCTAAGACTTTTGCATTTTCAGGCATTTCTTTTAATGTTTCAATTGCTTCTTCTGCAAGTACTTCTGTATCCTGTCTTGGAATCAGGACATCTTCTGAAACTTTAAACTCAAGTCCCATAAAGAACGAATCTTTTGTAATGTACTGAAGTGGCTCACGGCCTGCTCTTCTTTTTAAAAGCTCTTCATAGTGAGAAACAATTCCATCCGGAACTTCCTCGTCCTGTCTCATGAGAAATTCCTGTTTGTCAAATCCTGTCAGATGCTCTAATAAATAAAAAGCATCAAGACTGGGGTTGGGAACATCTGCATCTTCTAAAACATTTGTGCCATGATTTTTCAAACTCTGATAATTCATTTTTAATCCTTAATCTACCTTCTTTAAACTATATTTTACTGTGCACCTTCTTCTAAAGGGGCTTCTTCTGCTTCAATTTCGTTAACTTCTTCTATTTCTTTTTCAGTTTCTGAAATATTTTCTTTCTCTTCTGATGGCGTCTCATAAATTCTTCCGAATTCCTGTGCAAGATAAGCCTTCCAGTCAAATACTGCCTCTACAGCTTTAATTGCAACCTCGCACATGTCTTCTGTTGGCTCTTTTGTTGTAAGACGCTGGAACCACATTCCCGGACGACTTAGTATGTAAGCAAATTTTGATTCTGATCTTCCCGACCACTGGATTACTTCAAATGACACACCGGAAATAATCGGAATAAGAAGAATTCTTATTATAAGTCTTAACCAATAAGCATCTACTCTTATAAAAATAAAGAAAATTATGCTTATGAACAAAACTATAAACAAAAAGCTTGTTCCGCAGCGGCGATGTTCTTTTGAAGCTTTCATTACATTTTCAACAGTAAGATCATGCCCTGTTTCAATGCAGTTAATGCACTTATGTTCTGAACCGTGATACATGAAAGTTCTTTTTATATCTTTCATCCTTGAAATGAAGTAAAGATAAAGTAAAAAGATTAAAAGCTTTATAACTCCTTCAATAAGAGCTAAAAGAGCCGTTGAAGTTATGTTTGAATATTTAACTATTGCCTGGGAAATTGCATAAGGTGCAAGAATAAATAATGCAAGGGAAATACAAAGAGAAACAATAATTGTTATTCCCATTGCCGCCGCTTCGCTTTTTGACTTAAAGACTGAATCTAAAGATCTGTCTGTTGCTCCGCTTTCATTTTCTATGTCATCTTCATAAAAGCTTGCTGAAAAAGTGAGCGTTTTAATTCCCATTACAAGTGATTCGATAAAAGCAACGAATCCTCTTACAATTGGAAGTCCTAAAAATTTATTCTTTGTTGTTATGCTCTTGAACCTGGTTTTTCCAACTTCAATTTCTCCATCGGGCTTTCTTACAGCAACAGCGACATCCTGTTTATGACGCATCATAATGCCCTCAAGCACTGCCTGCCCACCGATATTAGATGATTTCATTTACGTCCTCATGTTTTCTTTGCGTTTCAAATTGAATCCTGCTTCGCAACGGGCTGCTTCGTGCTCATTTGCATTTGCCTCGTTGCTCGTAATAAAAAATAGACTCTCACTAAGCCTTTAAGGCTTTCGTTTGAGTCTATTTCAGATACATTAAAGCTACTGCTCTTTAACGCCATATTTCTTATTGAACATTTCAACTCTACCACGAGCCTTAGCAGCTTTCTGCTGTCCTGTGTAGAATGGATGGCATTTTGAACAGATTTCTACGTGAATATCTTCTTTTGTTGAACCTACTGTAAAAGTGTTTCCACAGTTGCATGTTACAGTTGCTTCATAATACTTTGGTTGTACATCGTCTCTCATATTTTTCACCTCTTTTAATTGGCCGAAAAACTTTTAACTCTCCGGCTCTATTCTTACTGATTAACAGCGCTGATATTGTAGCATAGCGCTTATTTCAATGCAAGAAATTTTTCTTTACATTGTATCTAACTTAATTTTTGAAAATGTGCTTACAAATTCAACATTATTTCTGGTTTTGCTGAAAAGATCTAAAATCTTTTCTGTAGACTCTTCAGCCCTTAATCCGCCTGTTGCACGTCTTATTGACATGACAGCAGCTGCCTCTTCATTGCTTAAAAGAAGATCTTCTCTTCTTGTTCCTGATTTTGCAATATCAATTGCAGGGAAGACTCTTCTTTCCTGAAGCTTTCTGTCTAAGATAAGCTCCATATTTCCTGTTCCTTTAAACTCTTCGTAAACAACATCATCCATCTTGCTTCCTGTGTCAACTAAGGCTGTTGCTAAAATGGTAAGACTTCCACCTTCTCTTATATTTCTTGCAGCACCAAAGAATCTCTTTGGCATATGAAGAGCTGCAGGATCTAAACCGCCTGAAAGAGTACGTCCGCTTGAAGGGACTAAAAGGTTATATGCTCTTGCAAGTCTTGTTATTGAATCTAAAAGAATTGTAACGTCTTTGCCCTGCTCAACTAAACGTTTTGCACGCTCTATTACCATCTCTGAAACTCTCTTATGATGGTCTGGAAGCTCATCAAACGTTGAATAAATTACTTCAACATTTTCTCCTTGTACTTCTTCTTTTATGTCAGTTACTTCTTCCGGTCTTTCATCAATAAGAAGAATCAAGATATGAATCTCAGGATTATTTTTCTTTATTGATTTTGCAACAGCTTTAAGAAGCGTTGTCTTTCCTGCTTTAGGAGGAGAAACAATCATTCCTCTTTGGCCTTTTCCTATTGGACTTACAAGGTCGAAAATTCTCATCGCAAGATTTTCTTCATCAGTTTCAAGTCTGATTCTTTCATCTGGGAATATAGGTGTCAAATCTTCAAAATTAGGTCTCTTTGCCGCTTCACTTGGAAGATCATTATTTATTCTGTCTAAATGAAGAAGTGCGCTGAATTTTTCATTTCCTGTTTTTATTCTTATTTTTCCTTTAAGAACATCTCCTGTTTTAAGGCCGAATCGTTTTATCTGCGATGGAGAAACATAAACATCGTTTTCTCCAGGAAGATAATTTTCGCATCTGATAAAACCATAGCCGTCCGGAAGAACTTCTAAAATTCCATCTGCAACTTTTCCGGAATCTAATTTGTTTACTTCTTCTTTTGAAATTCCGGTTTCTTCTTCTCTGGTTTTTTCTTCTGACATTTCTAATATTTTTTCAACAAGCTTTGCCTTGTTAAGCCCTGAAATGCCTTTAATGCCATTTGCCTTTGCAATTTCTTTAAGTTCTTTTATAGGCAATGATTCTAATTTTTTTCTCATAAAAAATTTTACTCCTGTATTTATAAAATTATCATTAATTGAGTTTTTATTTTTAGATTTTCAAAATTGGGGATTTATAACAGAAATTTGTTAAGACCTCTAATGGCGTTATTATAATTAAAGAGAATTTAAATTGCAAGGTTTTTATTGTTAGCTTTCTTTCTTTGTGTTATTGTAAATATTACTTAACACAAAATTCAATTTAAATAATTTTGATTTCATTTGACAAAGGTTTTTAAAATGTTTGCAGACTCAGGAACAATTTATAAGCTTACAATTCTATATATGCTTAATAAGTTAGACTCCCAGCTTACCAGAGGTCAGCTGTCTAATTTTTTTGTAAAAAATAATTATACTGATTCATTTCATCTGAACAATGATCTTTCTGAGCTTGTAGATTCGAAGTTTATAG
>R19__coassemble_522_pt1 | contig 16835 bp, 15 predicted proteins | sample R19__metabat2_low_PE_008 | metagenome-assembled genome bin R19 | reverse complement strand
TCAGTAAAAGATATTGCTGAAGAGCTTGTTAAGCTTTATGCGATTCGCCAGGCAAAGGAAGGCCATCAATATTCAGAAGATACAATCTGGCAGACAGAGTTTGAAGGCCAGTTTGAATTCGAAGAAACAGATGACCAGCTTAAAGCAATTGAAGAAGTTAAAAAAGACATGGAAAGCACGAAGATAATGGATAGGCTTATCTGTGGCGATGTTGGCTTTGGAAAAACGGAAGTAGCAGTTCGTGCGGCTTTTAAGGCGGTCCAGGAAGGAAAGCAGGTTGCGTTTTTAGTTCCAACGACAGTTCTGGCTCAGCAGCATTTTAATACAATTTCAAAACGAGTTGAAAACTATCCGGTTACTGTGAAAATGCTTTCAAGATTTTCAACAGGAAAAGAGCAGAAAGAAACTTTAAACGATCTTAAAAGAGGAATGGTTGACATTGTAATCGGAACGCACAGACTTCTTTCAAAGGATGTTGAATTTAAAGACTTAGGACTTCTTGTAATAGATGAAGAGCAGCGTTTTGGTGTAACGCATAAAGAAAAAATTAAAAACCTGAGGAAAGATGTTGACGTTTTAACGCTTAGTGCAACGCCGATTCCAAGAACGCTTCATATGTCTCTTTCAGGAATAAGAGATATGTCGCTCTTGACGGAGCCTCCAATTGACAGAGTTCCAATCCAGACTTATGTAATGGAATATTCAGAAGAATATGTAAGAGAGGCAATTTTAAGAGAAGCAAAAAGAGGCGGACAGGTTTACTATATTTATAACAGAGTTGGAAACATCGACCTTGTTGCAGCAAGGATTTCGGAACTTGTTCCGGAAGTTAATGTCGAATGTGCCCATGGTCAGATGAGACCAAAAGATCTCGAACAGATAATGGAAGATTTTATAGAGGGCTCGATTGATGTTTTGGTTTCAACTACAATTGTTGAAACTGGACTTGATATTTCAAATGTAAACACGATAATAGTTCATGATGCGGACAACTTCGGGCTCTCCCAGCTTTATCAGTTAAGAGGAAGAGTCGGCCGTTCCAACAGAACAGCTTATGCATTCCTTCTTTATAAAAAAGACAAGCTCATAAGAGAGGTTGCCCAGAAAAGACTTAAAGCCATCAGAGAATTTTCAGATTTGGGAAGTGGCATAAGAATCGCGATGAGAGATTTAGAGATAAGAGGCGCAGGAAATCTCTTGGGCGCAGAACAGTCCGGTCACATGGAATCAGTCGGATATGAGCTTTATTGTAAAATGCTTAATCATGCTGTCATGCTTTTAAAAGGAGAAGAAATCCCAGAAGAGTTTGACACGACAATTGATTTAGACATAGACGGATATATTTCTTCGGAATACATTAAAAACGAGTTTGAAAAACTTGGAATGTACAAAAAAATTGCAGCAATAGATTCCATTGAAAAGCTTGAAGACATCCAGGAAGAACTTTCGGACAGATTTGGGCCTGTTCCGACAGAGGTTGGAAATCTGCTTACAGTCTCGTTAATAAGAGCAAAAGCGCATGATGCATTTGTGACAGAAGTTTCAGGAAACAAAAGACAGTTTAAAATAACGATGTTTAATAATGCTCCTGTTGATGTGGAAAAACTTCCGGGCTTTCTTGAAAAAAGAAAAGACTTTTTAAAGTTTACGGTTGATAAAAATCCATACTTCATTTACAGCCCGAAAAAAATTCCGACATCTGTTAAAATGATTCAGGATACATTGCTTGAATTTTTTGCGATAATGAAAAACTCGATTTTTTAGAATGTGAAATGCAAAAAAATTATCAGATGATGAATGTCAAACTTAAGGAATAACAAAAATAAAAAGAGAAGAAACTGAAATGAACAAACACATACCGGAAATAATTGAATTATTAAAAGAAAATTATGGCACGGCAAAATGCTATCTTAATTACAAAAAACCGTGGCAGCTTTTAGTTGCAACGATTTTAAGTGCGCAGTGCACGGACGAAAGAGTAAACCTGGTCACAAAGGATTTGTTTAAAAAATATAAAAAATTAGAAGACCTTGCAGCAGCTGACGTTAAAGAACTTGAAAAAGATATTTACTCAACAGGCTTTTATAAAAATAAAGCAAAGAACATAAAAGCATGCGCAGAGGCTCTCCTTAGAGATTATGATGGAATTGTGCCTTCCGACATTAATGAACTTACTTCTCTTCCAGGTGTTGGAAGAAAAACAGCAAATGTTGTAAGAGGCGAAATTTTTAAAATTCCAAGTGTTGTAGTTGATACGCATGTGGGAAGAATTTCAAGGAAACTTGGATTTACAAAAAATGAAGATCCCGTAAAAGTTGAAAAAGATCTTATGAAATGCATTCCTGAAGATTACTGGATTGATATTAATCTCCAGCTGATTGCTCATGGAAGAGCAGTCTGCACTGCAAGAAAGCCGGATTGCGAGAATTGTTTTTTGGGAAATTATTGCCCTTCAAAAAACAAAATTTTAAAAGAAAGACGAAAAAATACAGCCTCTTAAAAATGAGGATAAAGGAAATTTTAATTTAATGGATATTTATGTTGTTAATTATATAGCAGTAGAAGGAGCGCTTTTACTTTACGAAGAAAACAAGCCTTTATTTCAGGAAAGGTTTCCAAAGTTTTTCATAAAGCAGATTGAAGATTTGAAAAAGCTTTGTACAAAAACAGAACTTGTCCAAAAGCGTCTTGAAAAAAATACAAAATGCGTATATATTACACAGATAAAAGAAGGTGGAATTTTCAAAGCACTCTGGGATGCTTTGGAAACTCTGAAAAAAGGATGCAATGTTTTTATTTCAGAAATTCCGATAAAGCAGGAAGTAATAGAAATAACGGAGCTCTTATCAGAGAATCCCTATGAAATAGCTTCTTCGGAAAGCCTGCTTTTTATAGCAGAAAGCAATAGCTTTGAAGAAGACTTCGAAGAAGAATTAAAGTTCCTTGAAGAAGAAGGAATAGTAATTAAAAAAATAGGATCTACAAATTCCACTAAAGACAAAGTAGTAATAAAAGGCGAAAATAAAAGATTTCTTACTCCCTGGAAACGCCAGGAAAAAGATATAAAAAACAGAAAAAATTCGGAGGCAGTTTATGAGAGAAAAGATTTTAAAACTCATTGAAAACAACGCAAGATTGGATTTAAAAGATATCGCGACAATGCTTGATATGTCTGAGGCGGATGTTGCCAACGAGATCAGCGACATGGAGAAAGAAGGCATCATTTCAGGTTACTATACTTTAATTAACTGGGATGACACAAGCGAAGAAAAAGTTGACGCGTTAATCGAGGTTAATGTAAATGTAAACCGAGACATCGGATTTGACACTATCGCAGAAAGAATCTACAGATTCGACGAAGTAAAAGCCTGCTATCTTATTTCAGGCCGTTATGACTACCTTCTTATCTTAGAAGGAAAAACAATGAGAGAAGTTGCAAACTTTGTTTCAACTAAGCTGTCACCTGTAGGATATGTTACAGGAACCGCAACGCATTTCATTATGAAACGCTATAAAGACTTAGGCGCAGTCCTTGGTCAGAAGAAAAAAGATGAAAGAGAGAAAATGTCATTTTGAGAGAGCCAATATCAAAAACAACAAGAGAAATTAAGCCTTCGGGCATAAGAAAGTTTTTCGACATTGTTGCAGAGATGGACGATGCAATCTCTTTAGGTGTTGGTGAGCCTGACTTTGACACACCATGGCATGTAAGAGAGGCTGGAATTTACTCTCTTGAAAAAGGAAAAACTTTCTATACTTCAAACGCAGGACTTCCTGCACTGAAAAAAGAAATAGCAAATTATTATAAAAGAAGATTTGATCTTGAGTATAACGGAACGGATGATGTTTTAGTTACAGTCGGAGGAAGTGAAGCAATTGACATGGCACTTCGTGCAATGCTTGACCCGGGTGATGAGGTTATCATTCCTGAGCCATGTTATGTTTCTTACGTACCATGCTGTACTTTAGCAGGCGGCGTTCCTGTTACAATTGATCTTAAGGCTGAAAACGATTTCAGGCTTACAAAAGAAGAACTTCTTTCAGCAATAACAGAAAAAACAAAAATCTTAATGCTTGCATTCCCTAATAATCCGACGGGTGCAATCATGGAAAAAGAAGACCTTGAAGAAATTGCAAAAGTCTGCATTGAAAAAGATATCTTTGTTTTATCTGATGAGATATATGCTGAACTTACCTATAAGGGAAATCATACGACAATTGCCCAGATTCCGGGGATGAAGGAAAGAACTGTAATAATAAACGGCTTTTCAAAAGCGTATGCAATGACAGGCTGGAGACTAGGATTTGCAATCGGACCAAGCGTGATTATCAAAGCAATGACAAAGCTTCACCAGTTTGCGATAATGTGCGCGCCAACCGTCAGCCAGTATGCAGGACTTGAAGCAATTAAAAATGGAGATTCCGATATCGAAACGATGAGAGAATCTTATAACCAAAGACGTCGTTTTCTTTTAAGAGAATTAAGGGACATGGGCTTTGAATGTTTTGAACCTTATGGTGCGTTTTATGTTTTCCCAAGCATAAGACATTTGGGCATGACATCAGATGAATTTGCAACAAGACTTTTGGAAAGCCAGAAGCTTGCAGTTGTTCCGGGAACTGCTTTCGGAAATTGCGGTGAAGGCTTCATAAGAATTTCTTATGCTTATTCTTTGGAAGAACTCAAAGTTGCTCTTGGAAGAATCAAAGCTTTCTTAGAAGAACTTGAGGCTGAAAAATAATTTGATTTTTACTTTTTAATACGACTAAACTTACGGGCTGCAAAAAGCAGTCCGTTTTAGTGGGGAAAATTATGGGCTTATTAAGAAAAAAAGAATCAAATATAGACATGCTTAACGGAAACTTAAATAAAGATTTATTTAGGTTTGCTCTTCCTTTGGCTGCAACAAGTTTACTGCAGATGCTTTTTAATTCTGCAGATGTTGCAATCGTTGGAAAATTTGCAGGCGACTCTGCTCTTGCTGCGGTCGGCGCAAATACGCCTATTATTACGCTGCTTGTTAATCTTTTTGTTGGAATGAGCGTTGGTGCAAACGTTGTAATTGCAAAATTCTTAGGAATGAAAAATGAAAAGAATGCAAACGTTGCTGCCCATACGGCAGTCGTAATTGCTTTCTTAAGCGGAATAATTCTGCTTGTAATTGGTGAACTTTTTGCAGGACAAATTGCACAGATAATGTGCGTGGCAGATGAGATAAAAGACATGACTGTGCTTTACATGAGAGTCTACTTTATTGGCATGCCTGTTATCATGCTTTATAATTTCGCTGCTGCAATTTTCAGAAGCAAGGGTGAGACAAGGCTTCCTTTAGTCGTTCTTACGATTGCAGGGCTTATTAATGTCGGACTTAATTTCTTCTTTGTCCTTGTGCTTAAGATGACTGTTGACGGCGTTGCCTTAGGAACAGTAATAAGCAATGCAATCAGCGCAATTGTTTTGCTTTATGTTCTTTTCAGAAAAGAAGATGTTTTGAAGCTTTCATTCAGGAAAATGAAAATAAACAAAGTTATCTGTCTTCAGATAATGAAAGTTGGAATTCCTTCAGGCCTTCAGGGAGCCGTTTTTTCTGTTTCAAATATTTTCGTTCAGTCTTCTGTAAACAGCCTTGGAACGATTGCAACGGCGGCGAACACAACTGGCCTTTACTTCCAGATGTTTTCTTATAGTTTTGCCAATGCATTCGGCCAGGCGGCGATAACTTTCTCGGGCCAGAATTTTGGAGCCGGAAATTACGAAAGGTGCAGAGTTGTAACGAGAAAATGCCTTTTGTTTGGAATCGCAACATCATGGTTTTTAGGAATTATTTTCTCTGTTTTTCCAACGTTCTTTGGAAGCATCTACACAGACAGCGCAGAAACTTTAGCGCTTATTGCCAAACAGATGAAAATTGTTGTTTTCTTTGAATTCTTAAACTGCACAGATGATGTTATCTCAGGCGTTTTAAGAGTTTATGGAAAAGTAATTGTTCCGACGCTTGTTTACATCGTAAGCATTTGCGGAACTAGAATCCTTTGGGTAAATACAGTCTTTTTAATCCCGTCAATGCACAACTTCCCAGGTGTCTCGATGACTTATCCTGTAAGCTGGATAATTACAAACATTGCGATCTTAATCGCTTACTTTATTGTCATTAAAAAAATGCCGGAGATGAAGAGGAAAGATAAGAAGCTTTTAAATGCGGGGTAAGATGTGTAAAAAATAAAGACATTTTTACACAATATGACTTATAATAAAAACAATTTAATTTGAATTTTAAATAACAGGAGCACATTTTATGAACAGAGTAATTTGCATTGGCCGTGAGTTTGGAAGCGGCGGTCGTGAGATGGGAAGAAGATTAGCTGATGAACTCGGCTTTGCTTACTATGATAAAGAAGTTATAGATGAGATTGTTGAGAAGACACCTTTTTCAGAAGAGTATGTAAAAAATATTGTTGAGGGAAAAAGACAGCAGCTTTATCCGATTAACGAAAGGTCTTCGATTGCGATTGCTGACAATTATCAGATAAGGCAGCTTCAGAGCATATATACAGCCCAGTCAGATGTAATCAGAGAAATGGCATTAAAATCTGACTGCGTAATCGTTGGCCGCTGTGCAGATTATATCTTAGAAGATGTTGAAGAAATCCAGATTTTCAAACTTTTTGTTTATGCGGATTTAGAAGCGAGAGTAAAAAGATGTTATGAGCGCGCGCCGGAAGATGAAAAGCTTACTGAAAAAGAAATGATAAAACAGATTAATAAAATCGATAAGGCAAGGGCAAGCTATTACTCTAACTTCACGCTTAGAAAATGGGGCGACAAAAAATATTATGATTTCTGCATCAACACAACAGGCGTAGATATCGAAGCAATGGTACCGCATTTTGCAAAAATATTTACACTCCCTCCTAAGCCAAAGGCTTAAAACAAAAACAGGAAAGATAAAATGTTTAACATAGTTTTATTAGAGCCGGAGATTCCGGCAAATACAGGAAATATAGGAAGAACATGTCTTGCCACAGGTTCGAAGCTTCATCTGATTGAACCGATGGGTTTTATTTTAAATGATAAAAATTTAAAAAGGGCCGGAATGGATTACTGGAAAGATTTAGACTACGAAATCTACGACAGCTTCAGAGATTTTTTGGAAAAGAATAAAGAAAGCTTCGCATATGGAAACGATAAAGACGAATCAAAACCAAAAATCTGGATGGCAACAACTAAGGCAAGAAAAACACATGCAGAAGCAGATTTTAAAGATGGCGATTTTATAATGTTCGGAAAAGAAAGCGCAGGAATTCCTGAAGAAATTCTTTTGGAAAATAAAGAGACATCAATTAGAATTCCGATGGCATCTGAAATAAGAAGCTTAAATCTTTCAAACTCTGTTGCAGTTGTTCTTTATGAAGCACTAAGGCAGAATGATTTCCTTGAGCTTGAGTTAGAGGGAAATTTACATAGACATAGTTGGTAATTAAAACATGAACAGTAAAGTTTTAAAAACTCTTGAATATGAAAAAATCATTGAAAGGCTTGCGCGTCATGCAACAAGCGAAGTTGGAAAACAAAAATGCAAAAGCCTTAAGCCGCTTACTGATTTAGAAGAAATTCAAAAGGCCCAAAGCCAGACAACAGATGCGGTAAAAAGATTGAGAAAAAAATCAGGCCCTAATTTCAATGGGCTTAAAAACATTATCCCTTCAATCAGAAGACTTGAGATAGGTTCTGTTTTAACAGCAGAAGATCTTTTGGAAATTTCCCAGACCTTGGATGTAACGCATTCAGTAAAAACTTTTTTAAGACCTGAAAATCCGGACGAGCCATCTGACTCTCTTACTGAATTTTATGAATCACTTGATGAGGCAAGAGAAGTTAATGACAGAATTAAGATGTGCATCATAAGCTATGATGAAATTGCAGATGATGCAAGCCCGAAGTTAAAAGACATAAGGCGAAGAAAGAGTGCAACAAACACCCAGATAAACAGAACACTTCAAACTATGATTACATCTGCTTCAATGAGGACGTACCTTCAGGACTCAGTTGTCACGATGAGGAACGGAAGATACTGCATTCCTGTAAAAAATGAACACAGAGCACATGTGCCGGGAATGGTTCACGACCAAAGCAGTTCAGGCGCAACAGTTTTCATTGAGCCGATGCAGGTTGTTAAACTTAATAATGATTTAAAAGAATTAGATCTTGCTGAGCAGGCAGAAATTTTAGTCATTCTTTCAAATCTTTCAATAGATTGCACGGCAGTTAAAGATAATTTAGAACTTGATTACAAGCTTCTTTGCGAACTTGACTTTATTATTGCAAAGGCAAGATACTCTGAAGAAATCGGAGGAAATTCTCCGGAGTTTAATGACAAGAGAATAATAAATTTAAAATATGCCCGTCATCCGCTTTTAGACAGAAAGACTGCAGTTCCGATTTCAGTTTCACTTGGCGATGAATTTACAATGCTTATTGTAACGGGACCTAACACAGGCGGAAAAACTGTTTCATTAAAAACAGTCGGACTTTTAAGTCTGATGGGACAGGCAGGAATGCATATTCCTGCTTATGATGGATCGTCGCTTTGCATCTTTAATGAAATATATGCAGACATCGGCGATGAGCAGAGCATCGAGCAGAGCCTTTCTACTTTTTCTTCTCACATGACAAACGTCGTTAAAATTTTGAAAGAAGCAGATTACAGATCGCTTGTACTTACAGACGAGCTTTGCTCAGGAACTGACCCGACAGAAGGTGCAGCACTTGCCCAATCAATTCTTACTTACCTTCACAAAAGAGATGTAAGAGTAATGGCAACGACTCACTACAGCGAACTTAAAGTTTTTGCAATTCAGACAGAAGGCGTCCAGAATGCCTGCTGCGAATTTAATGTTGAAACTTTAAGACCTACTTATAAACTTTTAATAGGACTTCCCGGAAAAAGTAACGCTTTTGCAATCTCTAAAAAAATCGGTTTAGACGATGGAATAATCGAGGATGCAAAACTAAGAATAGATGAAAGCAATGTTGCTTTTGAAGATCTTTTGGCAGACATTGAAATAAACAAAAAGACTGCTGAAAAAGAAAGAGAAGAAGCAAGAGCTTTAAAGGCAGAAGCTTTAAGCCTTAAAGAAAAATACGAAAAAGAAAAAGATTCTTTAGATAAGAAAAAAAGAGACATCATCCGTGATGCCAATCAGGAAGCTTATGAAGTATTACAGTCTGCAAAAGATTTTGCAGATCTTACAATCAAGGATTTAAGAAAGGCAAGCAAAGGCCAGGTTAATCTTGCAAGCCTTGAAAGAATGAGAACAGAGGCTGGAAAGAAAGCAAAAGCTTCGCTTTCAAAACTTTCTGAGAAACCAAAAATCAAATCTGCTTTAAGAGAGCTTACTATTGATGAAGTAAAAGAAGGACTTCCTGTTAAAATTCTTTCGATGAACATGGAAGGCTTAACGACTGGCCCTGCAACTTCTAAAGGAAAAGTTCCTGTTGCAATCGGAAGCATGAATATGGAAGTAGCAATTTCTGACCTTGAACTTTTAACAGATGAAGAAGCAATTGAAAAAGGACTTTTGACCAAGCCTCTTACAAAAACAGGAATCGGCGATATCAAGTATAAAAAAGCGCTTGGCGTTTCAGGCGAACTTAAACTTTTAGGTCTTACTGTTGATGAGGCGCTGATTGAACTTGATAAATATTTAGATGATGCTTCAGTGGCTCATCTTGAAACCGTAAGGATTGTCCATGGAAAAGGAACTGGCGCGTTAAGAACTGCTGTGCAGGGATTTTTAAGAAAAGATAAGCGTGTCAAAAAATTCGAGATGGCAAAATACGGCGATGGCGATGCCGGCGTCACGGTTGTAGAATTTAGAAAATAGATAAAGGTGCGCATGTAAGCGCACCTTTTATATTGAACTTAATATATGAATCCAAGAAAATCTTACGTGGTCTTCCTTATGTTTGAATCCAAGAATTTGTTAAAGCCAAGCCACTCGGAATCGCCTTTGGCATTTTCGACTGATTCCTTGAAGAGTTCAATTTTTGCGTCGATGTTATCCGCATAGCTTAAGGCAACTGCTTCGATAAGTGCAGGAACTTTTGGCGAACCAAATTCAAGTGAACCGTGATGAGATGCGATTAAGTGAAGCAGCTCATTTTTTTTGACTTCAGGAAAGTCAGGAATCAAATCGGCTTCTTTTGATATCATGTTAAGGCCAATAACAATGTGACCTAAAAGCTGGCCTTCATCAGTGTAGTCATTAAGAGGAAAAGAAGAAAGTTCTTTTACTTTTCCAATGTCATGTAAGATAGCGGCTGTTACTAAAAGGTCTCTGTTAAGCGTGTCATACTGTGATGAAAGAAAATCACATATTCTTGCAACTGAAAGAGTGTGTTCTAAAAGACCTCCCACAAATCCGTGATGAACAACTTTTGCTGCAGAATGATTTCTGAAAGATTCTGCAAAGCCCTCATCAGAAAAAATCTTAACTAAGAGAGCCTTGTAGTAAGGAGCTTCTATTGATTTAACAAAGCCAATAAGCTCTTCCCACATTTCTTTTAAATCTCTTTTTGAAACAGGAAGATAATCTTTTGGGTCGTATGAGCCTTCTTTTGCAATGAACGCTTTATCAATTGTAAGCTGTAAAGCGCTGTTAAAAGAAGAAACCTTTCCGTAAATATCAACGTAGTCATTGACTTCGAAATCTCCGATTGCCATTGAGTTAGGCTCCCAGATTTTTGCGGAGATAGATCCTGTCTTGTCGCAAAGAGTTACATTTAAATATTCTTTTCCGTTTTTTGTCACAGCGGAATTTTTCTGTTTGCAAAGGTAGACTCCGCTAATGCTCATGCCTTCGCTAAAAGTGTTTATGAATTTCATGAAAAATCCTTTCCATTGATGAAAATTAAAATCTAGCAGTTTTAAATATTTTCGTTTTGAGTAATTTCAGGTACAGGTGGTTTTTCTTCTATATTAAGAGGCAGTACCAAGTTGTGCCCTGTAAGGAAGTCAGCAATAGACTGGTCGTACTTATCAGGATCTGAACTTCTTAAGAAACCATGAAGGCCATAGTCAAACCAGACAATTTCTTTATCCTTGTTTCCGACTGCTGTTCCAAGTTTTTCATAAAGAGAAGCTGCATCTTCTTTAGAGATAAGCTGGTCCTGATTTCCAAAAAGGAAAAGTGTTGGAACTTCAACATGGTCGATACAAGAAACAGGAGCAACTAAGTCAGGGTTGCAGGCTTTTTCTTCAAGCTTTTTAAGCACGCTGTTAAAAGAACTTAAGCGCCATGTTTTATACTCAAAGAATTTTCTGAAGTAAGTTCTAAAGTCTGTATAACACTCATCTGAAATAAAAGCTTTAACATAGCTTGGGCAGTTTGGCTCGTTTAAAGCGAGAACACAGGTTGAAGCGCCCATACTGATTCCGTGGAGAATTACACTGTCGATTCCATGCATGTCATGGAGACATCTGGCCCATTCAACGACATCTTTTTTCTCTTCATATCCGATTGTATTAAACTGGCCGAATGAAAGACCGGTTGCACGGTTGTCAATAAGGCAAAGGTTGTAACCTGCCTGTTTGTAAATTTCAGCATAATAGTAAGAGTAAGAAGAACTTTCATACATTCCAGGCACAATAATTACTGCGCTTTTAGAACCGAAGTTGAAGTACTGAGCATGAAGCTGGCCTCCTGCTGTTGCGCAGGAAATTTCTTCTTTATAGTCTCTGTTGTTTCTTGCCCAGTCCGTTCCATATTCAAACATTCTGTTTAAATCTCTGTTTAATGGATCAGAACACTGACGTGACCACTTAGTCTGAACTTCGCGGTTGAAAACATAATTAAAAGTGTTTTTTGAATCTGCTCTTTTCCAGATGATAAAAACAACAATTGCGGCAATAACTAAAATGCCGACTACACCTAAAATACAAGCTGCTGTATAAGACATAATAATTTTTCCTTTTCTAAAAAATTTAATCTTCGTTATTATAACGCAAACTTTAATAGCTTGCACTTAAAATTAATGAAGTGCTATATAATTTAAAATAACAAAACATAAGATTATGGGAAAAATTTAACAAAGCATGTATTTTTTTTGATACATTGCAGGGACAAACACCTAAAAATGTCGATTTTGTATAGGGAGCATAAAAAAGTGCCTGTGTCAAGATGTATTTTGAAAAAACATTTATTTGACTGTATAGTAGCTATACATCATAAAATTAATCTAAATTGAATTTAAATCTAATTTTGTCATGAGACGCTGGGGAGTGTATAGAGTAACAATTGTCTAAAACAGGATTCTTTAAATGAAATAAGAATCAAATCCAAGATAATAAACCGGGTCTCCGGGTTATTATAGAAATATGATTGCAGGAATTCTTTTTTGGGGGAGACCTGTGATCGAAAGGAGAGACGTATGAGTGCTACATTAATAGGAGTTCTGGGAATAGTATTACTTCTTGTATTATTATTCTGCGGAATGAATATTGGTTTCTCGATGATTGTTGTCGGATTCGTTGGTTATCTGGTATTATCAGGCACTAATGCCGCTATGGGTATTTTTGCTACAGTACCATTTACTACGGTTGCGAACTTCGGTCTGTCGGTTATTCCAATGTTCGTCCTAATGGGGCAATTTGCCTTCTATGCAGGCATAAGTCAGGACTTGTACACAGCATGTAACCATCTGTTTGGTAGAGTAAGAGGTTCTCTTGCAACAGCAACAGTAGTAGCATGCGCCTTCTTTGCAGCAATTTGTGGATCAGCAACAGCAACAACAGCAACAATGGGTGTTGTTTGTTTACCAGAGATGAGAAAGTATAAATATGAAGATAAACTTTCTACTGGTGTTATCGCTGCTGGTGGAACGCTCGGAATTCTTATCCCACCTAGTACTGGATTTATTCTTTACGGTGTATCAGCATCTCAGTCAATCGGTGAAATGTTTGCAGCAGGTATCGTTCCAGGTATCATGCTTGCACTTATCTACATCATGACTATTGCTATCGAAGTTAAACTTAATCCAGCATTAGCGCCTAAGACAAGCAACAAATATACTGCAAAAGAGAAACTTATGGCAGGCTTAAAGGCACTTCCAATCATCGTTATTTTCGTCATAGTTCTTGGCGGAATATTTGGTGGTTACTTTGCTCCAAATGGTGGTGCAGCAATTGGTGCGTTCTTAGCGTTCATCTTCATGTTATGCAAGAAAAAAGCTACATGGACAAACATCAAGAAGTCATGTTACGACACTATCCGTACTTCATGTATGATCTTCTTAATCATGATCGGTGCATATATCTTCGGATACTTCTTAACAGCTTCTAAACTTCCGGTAGTTTTGGCATCTTCAATTGCAGCAGCCAACATGCCAAACATCGTGGTAATTCTGCTGATTCTTTTAATCTACGCAGTACTTGGATGTTTTATCGACTCATTGCCGCTTATCGTTTTGCTTACGCCAATCTTCCTTCCTATAATCCAGAGTATGGGATTAAACGAAGTATGGTTCGGTGTACTTATGGTAATGGTAATGCAGTTGGGCCTGATTACTCCTCCAGTAGGAATGTGCGTTTACGTTATGGCGGGCGTTGCAAAAGACGTTCCACTGATGAAGATTTTCAAAGGTGTATTCCCATTCGTTATCGCATTGTTAGTGGCAGTAGTTATCATAGCCCTTATACCTCAGATTACACTTTGGCTTCCATCCCTTTGGTATTAGCAAAAGCGTGATTTGAAAATTTACCCAAAAACTTTTTATTTATAACAAAAGGAGAGAAAAATGAAAAAAAGATTAATCGCATTATTCGCATGTGTAGTCTTAGCATTAGGTCTTCTTGCAGGTTGTGGAAGCTCATCATCATCTGACACAACAGCAGCAGCTGAAGACACAACAGCAGCAGCTGAAGATACATCAGCAGCAGCTGAAGGCGACGCAACAGAAGCAGCTGGTGACGCAGCAGACGCTGAAACACTTAAAGCAGCTATCGATGAAACAATCGCTTCTTACCAGACAGCATTCCCTAACGGTGAATCAGCTGCAACAGAAGTAACAATCGACGGAACAACTTATCAGAAAGCTGACGCAGAAGTTGTTTTATCAGTAACATCACATGACCCTGAAAACTGTGCAACAGGTGCATTCCTTGACTCATGGGCAGCAGACGTTATCGCTGCATCAGAAGGCGCAATCTGGCCAGACATCACATACGGTGGTGCTTTAGCAGGTCCTAAGGATTCATGGCAGGCAGTTCAGGACGGAACAGTTGACATCGCATGGGGCTTACAGTCATTCTACGATGGAACATTCCCATTAACAGAAGTTTTCATGCTTCCACTTATTGACCTTGGAACAGCTCCTGAAGGTTCAGAAGCAATCTGGGAGACATACAAATCAAGCGAAGCTATGCAGGCTGAGTACTCAGCAGTTCACACATTAGTACTTCATGTAAACTGCCAGTCACCAGTTTCTCTTTCATCAAAATCTTCAGTTCAGAAGATCGAAACAGTTGACGATTTCGCAGGTTTAGGAATCCGTGGTAATGCAGGCCCTCCACAGGACTTCATCACAGCTTTAGGCGCATCAGTTGAATCATGCTCAATCAATGATCTTTATTCAAAACTTGAGACAGCTGAAATGGACGGATGCTTAACAGACTGGCATGGAATCTATGCATTCAACCTTGACGAAGTTATCGCTTCTTACTTAGATGAAAACATTGGTGTTTCAACATACTTCTTAGTAATGAACAATGACAAATACAATAGCTTAACAGAAGATCAGCAGAAGATCCTTGACGAGTGCTCAGAGAATGCTCTTCAGTACACATCAGTTTGGGATGAAGTTGAAGAAGGACAGAAAGCTATCGTTGAATCAGAAGGCAAACTTTACACATTATCAGACGATGCTCATGCAGCACTTCAGGAAGTTGCTGACGGCGTTATCGAAGCTTGGAAAGCAGAATCAGATGCTAACGCAACAATCTACGAAGCTGCTTCTAAATACTTCAAATAAGAGTTGAAGAAAACTCAAAGTAAAGGAGTTTGATTAGTTATGGAAAAAGTTCGAAAAATCGCGGACACAGTAACTCATAAGATATCACTTATTGGCGTCATTGGTCTTTTGGTACAGATGTTGCTTACAACTATAGATATCATTTTAAAACTGGTTAGTACTGCGCGTATTCCGGGTTCTTCAGAACTTGTAGAATTTATAATGGTTGTTGTAATGTTCATAGCAGGTTTTGCTATGACACAGATGGACGAAGGTCATGTACGAGTTGACATGTTCGTTAACAAGTTCAAACCTAAAGCCCGTTGTGTAACCAACGGAATTATCGAGGCAATCGTAACAGTTTTCTCGGGAATCCTTTCAGTAAAAGCAATACAGATGGTTGGAACTTACATTAGTAACGGTTCACACACATCAGTACTTGTTATACCATATTGGGTTATCGAGCTGCTTATAGCCATTGGATTCATTCTCTTAACGCTCACATTCCTTTTAAGAACAATCGAGTTCTTTATAGAAATTAAGGATGCTAAGCCAATAGAGACTTTGTAGAATCCTGACGTTGATAACAAATCAAACGAGTTAACACCGCTCACTTTTGTGGGCGGTGTTCTTTGTGTTTAATAGGGTCAAGCGATAGTCGAGCTGACCTCTGCGAGTAGGGGCGGTAACCGCCTCCTACTCGGATTAAAAATTAATTGAGCCTAGGGACGCTTTATTGTATAATTTGAGCAAGAGAATTTTGCAAATGAGGTATTAATCATGAAACGAATCATTGTTGGATTAAGTGGAGCGTCTGGAATTCCGATTGCAGTAAAACTTTTAGAAGCGCTTAAAGCAGATGAAAATGTAGAAACGCATCTTGTAATAACTAAAAGTGCGGAAGATACAATTGGATATGAATCAGATCTTTCTGTCGATGATGTTAAGTCATTAGCAGATGTAACTTATGGCCTTAAGGACATAGGTGCAGCAATTTCATCGGGATCTTTTAAGACGGAAGGAATGATAATATGCCCGGCCTCAATGAAAACGGTTGCAGGAATTGCATCAGGCTATTCAGACAATCTTCTTTTAAGAGCTGCAGACGTTGTTTTAAAAGAAAGAAGAAAGTTAGTTGTCGTTGCAAGAGAGACGCCGCTTAGCAAAATTCATTTAAGAAATCTTACGACGCTTTCAGATGCAGGAGCAATAATCATGCCTCCAATGCAGACATATTACAATAATCCAAAAACAATAGACGACATGATTAATTCAACCGTAGGAAGAATTTTAGATTGTTTTGACATTGACTATAATAACTTGAAGAGATGGTCTTAAAAGTTAATCAAAAAGTATTTATAAATACAAAACAAGTAAGCAGTATTTAAAGTGCAGAAAAGATATCTTAAATCATGCAGGAAATAATTTTATCAGAAAAGTTTAATATGAAAGCCGATATAAAGGAAGTTGGAGATGACCTTCTTGTCTTAATAACGGGCGGCAACAAGCCCCACTTAGGAGCAGTAGCATTTGGAATAAATGCCTTAGATGGAAGTGCAACGGATGATAAAAACATTGACGATTTTTACAAGCTTTGCCTTCCAACACACAGGGACGATTTCTTGAGCGATAAAATTGCACCTGAACTTTCAAAAAAATTAAAAAGAAATGTTGCGGTCTTAAGCGGTGTTCATGTTGACAATATAAAAAAAGAAGAAATAGAAGAGATAGTAGGACTTGTGCCTGAATTTATAAATAAAATATTAAAAAATTGTTGACAATTAAAGTCTAAAAGGCATATAATATCAAAGCGTTTAAAACGAACGTA
>R19__coassemble_506_pt1 | contig 17191 bp, 16 predicted proteins | sample R19__metabat2_low_PE_008 | metagenome-assembled genome bin R19 | reverse complement strand
ATATTGAATGTCGAAAATCAATTCATTTAAATCATTTATGAATTCTTCTCTTCTTTCAATAATTTTCTTTCCATATTCGGAAAGTTCAAAATCCCAGATATCTAATGTTTCTTTTAATGCTTCATCTTTTGAAAATTCTAAATTTTTCAAAAGCTCATTTCTCTGCCTTAAAATTTTTGTATATTTTAAGAGTGCATCTGTATAAATAGAATCAAGCTGGCATATTTCAGTATCTAAAAAATTTCTTCTTATGCTTGGACTTCTTTTTACAATTTCTAAATCTTCCGGAGAAAAAATTACTATATTTATTTTTCCATAAAGCTCACTTAGCTTTCTTATTGGAATCTGGTTTAAGGCAATTCCTTTTTTTCCGTTCTTTTTAAGATGAACATCAACCCTTAAATTAGTTTCTTCTGTATCAAAGAAAGCTTTAACATGAGACTCATCAAAAGAAAATCTTATAAGGTCATTATCATGAGCATTTTTCTGACTTTTTCCAAGTCCGCTTAAATAAATTGCTTCTAAGATATTAGTTTTTCCCTGTCCGTTTTCTCCGTAAATGACATTTATGTTTGGAGAAAATTCTAAATTTATTAAATCGTAATTTCTGAAATTTTGTAAATCCAGAGATTTTATTTGCATATTAAAATTTCTTCTCCATCAAAGGAGACTTTGTCTCCTTCTTTTAGTTTTTTTCCTCTTCTTAGTTCAACTTCTCCGTTAACTAGGACTTCTCCCTCTTCAATTACAATCTTTGCAACAACTCCGCTTTCAACAAGACCTGCTGCTTTTAAGGCCTGTCCTAATTTTATAAAATCTTCTCTTAAATAAATTTTTTCCATCTTAATCTCTGTTAATATTTACCGGTAAAATAATGTAAATATATTTTTCCTCTGAATCTTTAATAAAACATGGTGAATTTGAATTTATGAAATAAATGCTTATTTCTTCATCATCAATTGCCTTTAAAGAGTCAATGAAAAATCTTGGGTTAAATCCTATTGTTAAATCTTTTCCTTCTTTTGAAATATCAGTTCTTCCATACATTGAACCTAATGAAGAAGTAAGTTCTAAGAAAAGATTATTTTCATTAATTTCCATTATGATAGGCTTCTTTTCTGATTCTTTTGTTAATGTAGAAGCTCTGTCTATTTCATTAAATAAATCATTTTTGTTTACTTTAATTTCAGTTTCATAATCATTTGAAATCATTCTTTCAACATTAAAGTATTCTCCGTCAATTAATCTTGAAACTACTGATGTATGACCAAATTCAAATTTAACAAAAGTTTTATCTACAGAAATATTAACTTTTTCTGAAACTTCTCCACCAATAATCACACTAATTTCTTTTAAAACTTTTCCAGGAACAATAACCTTTACATCATTTGATGAAGAAATAACTTCTTCTTTTCTGATAGAAATTCTGTGACCGTCCAAAGAAGTTAATTTTACAGTGTTTTCTTTAACTTCAAAACATTCTCCTCTCATTACAGTATTTGTGTCATTTACTGCAATTGAAAAGATTGTCTGTCTTATAAGCTCTTTTAAAGTAAATTCAGATAAAACAATTTCACTTAATTTTCCTGTTTCTGGAATGTCTGGAAATTCATTTGCATCATGTCCTTTAAGATTGAATTCAGAAGATTCGCAATTAATCTTAATTTTATTTGTAACATCACTTTCAATAACAATTACGATATCAGGAAGCTTTCTTACAATGTCGCTTAAAATTCGTGCATCAATTGCAATCTTTCCAGGCTTTTCAACACTTCCGATAATGCTTGTTTTAATAGCCATGTCATTATCATTAGTAGTTATGCTTATTTCATTTTCAGTTGCCTCGATTAAAAAGCACTCTAAAATCGGAAGAGTTGTTCTTGAGGAAACAGCTCTGTTTGCGATGTTTATTCCTGAAAGCAGATCATTTTTAAAACAGGTTATTTTCATTGTTAATATCTCCTTTTTTTCAAATACGCTTATAAATAATATATATAATATTTTTAGTAGTATTAGTAGTTTCGGTTAATAAGTTAAAATAGGATGTAAGCCCCTAAAATAAGGGATTTTTAAGGTGTAAAATAAGGTTAATTTTTTTAGAAAAGATTGTTTATATTTTTTAAAAATCATAAGATTTAAAAAATTAAAAATTTAAATTAACCGGATATAAACATAAAATACGTTTAAAAGTTTATAAGATGTTGATTAATTTACACCAATTTTCTTTTTTAAGATTTCAATGTCGTTTTGAACTTTTTCATCAGAAGATAAAGCTTCCTGGATTTTATTACATCCGTGGATAATTGTTGTATGATCTCTGTTTCCAAGTTTTTTACCTATAACACTTTGGGACACATCAGTATAGGTTCTTGAAAGATACATTACTATCTGCCTTGGATAAACAATATCCTGGCTTCTCTTTGAAGAAATAATATCTTTTGATGGAATATTAAAATGCTCTGCGACAATTTTTAAGATTAATTCAGGAGTAATTTCTTTTTGAGAACCGCTGAATAAATCCTGAAGAACATCTTCTGCAAAAGGAAGGTCTATTTTTTTAGAAGAAAGCTTTGAATAAGCAACTATTTTAGTTAATGCACCTTCTAATTCTCGTATGTTAGAACTTACATTTGCAGCAATATAATTAACAACTTCATCAGGGATGGTTGTAATTTCACCTAATTCGATTTTTTTCTTTAAGATAGCAACTCTTGTCTCATAAACAGGAGATTGAATATCAACAGGAAGTCCCCATAAGAAACGGGAACAAAGTCTTTCTTCAAGATTATCAAGTTCTTTTGGAGGTTTATCAGAAGAAATGATAATCTGCTTTTTATTTTCATAAAGCTCGTTAAAAGTATGATAAAATTCCTGCTGGGTTGCATCTTTTCCGCTTATGAACTGAATATCATCAATTAATAAAACATCTACGTCTCTATATTTTCTTCTGAATTCAGCATTAGCAGAAGGATTATTGCTTGATCTTATTGCTTCGATTATTTCGTTAGTGAAAGTTTCGCTTGTAACATAAAGAACCTTCAAATCAGGATTTGACTGAAGAATAAAGTGAGCAATAGCCTGCATTAAATGGGTTTTTCCAAGACCAACGCCTCCATAAATGAAAAGAGGGTTATAAACTTCTGCAGGAGATTCAGCAACAGCCAAAGCTGCAGCATGAGCCATGCTGTTATTTTCTCCGACAACAAAAGATGAAAAAGTATATTTTGGATTAAGTCCTGATTTTTCAAAAATATCAGGAGCGTCAACAGGCTCTTCTTTTTTATTTATAAGAGCTTTTTCCTGACCGGGAATAACAAATTTAATGTCTATTGTTTCTCCAAGAATTTCACAGGCTGCTACCTTTAGAGGAAGATAATATTTCTTTTGGATATACTGATAAAACATTTCATCAGGCACCTTAAGAAAAATAACATTGTTTTCCACAGTTATTATTTCTAGAGGTTTAAGCCATGTTGTAAAAGATACGTCAGAAATGCTATGTTCTTTTATGGCATAATTTAAAATATCATTCCACTTTTGGATTACTTTATCAAGCATAAAAACTCCCAATAACAAGATTAGAAGCGACTTTTTGGGTCGCTTTTTAATATGTAGGAATTATACCAAAAAACATCAAAAAATACAACGAAAAACCTTTAAAAATAACCACAAAATATGGTGGAAAACTAGTTAAATTTTTGTGGATAAATTATACGAACAAAAGTTCTCTACAACTTTTCCACAACAAGTGGATAAATCATCAACAAATGCCTATTTTAAAGGATTTTTTAAAAAAAGTTCTTGACGATGTTATTCTTTTTGAATATAATTATAAAGCTATTTTTTAGTTTAACAAGGAGGTGGACTCTTTATGAAGATGACATATCAGCCAAAGAAGAGAGCTCATGCAAAAGTTCATGGATTCAGATCAAGAATGAGCACTCCAGGCGGAAGAAAAGTTTTAGCTGCTAGAAGAGCTAAAGGAAGAAAGAGCTTAACAGTATAGACCACCTTAGAAGAAGAGTGGTCTTTTCTTCTTTTATAGGGGAGGAGTTTTTTGAAAAATATAGAAGCTCTTAAAAAGACTTCGGAATTTAAGGAAGTTTATAAAAAAGGAAGCTATTCGGAAAACAATCTGCTCATTTTAAGAACTCTTAAAAATGGAGCAGAACCAAGCAGAATAGGTATTTCTGTCAGCAAAAAAGTAGGAAATAGCGTTGTTAGGCATCGCGTTATTCGATTAATCAGAGAAAGCTACTTATTATATAAAGACGATCTAAAAGACGGATTTAGCTTAGTAGTTATCGCCAAGCCGGAGGCGAAGGAAAAAGGTCTGGCTGAAGTTAGTGATGCGTTTGGTAAATTGCTGAAACAGAAAAGATTGGTGTAAATTATGGGAAAAAAGATTCTTATTGCGCCAATAAGATTTTATCAAAAGTATATTTCTGGGTATAAAAGGTACTCAAGTTGCAAGTATTATCCAACTTGTTCACAGTACGCAGTAGAAGCCATCGAAAAGCACGGACCGATTAAAGGCCTAGGCCTTGCCATTTGGCGAATTTTAAGATGTAATCCGTTTTCTAAAGGCGGCTACGACCCAGTTCCTTAAAGGAGAACTATGGATTTTTTCAACTTATTAGCCGCATCATCCACAGCAGGATGTTATGACTGGCCGGTAATTAAGCAGATTGTAATTGCAATTGGCTGGGTAATGAAGCAAATCTATACGGCTTTTGATGCTATTGGCATCACAAGCCTTGGTTTGTGTATCATTGTCCTGGTTTTAATTGTTAAATTTGCTCTTTTACCACTTACAATTAAACAACAGAAATTCTCTAAGCTGCAGCAGCTTTTACAGCCTGAATTAAGACAGATTCAGAAAAAGTATGCAGGACGCCGTGATAATGAATCAATGGCAATGCAGCAAGAAGAGATGAAACAGCTTTATGCTAAGTATGGAACAAGCCAGACGGGCGGATGTCTGCAGACGATAATTCAGATGCCTATCATCATCTCCCTTTATGGCGTTATCAGGTTCCTTCCAAATCACATTCCGCAGTATGCAGATTATTTCAATAACATTATTAGTGTTATTGACAGAGCAAGTCAGGCAACGCTTGATAAGATTGCAGAGTTTAACTCTACTCTTGCAGATCTTACAGTAGATACAACTGACAGAATCTCTCAGCTTTCAATCCTTCCAACATCTAACTGGAATGATCTCATAAGCTGCTTCTCTGGTGCGGACCAGACAACGATTCAGCAAAACTATGATGTAATTCATCAGTTAAACAGTTTCTGTGGTCTTGACTTAAGCCAGACTCCATGGAACCAGATTACAGGTGCTTTCAGTGGACAGAGCGCTTTAGGACTTATCGCAATCTTGCTTCCTGCAATCGCAGGTTTTGCACAGTGGCTTTCAGTTCAGCTTATGCAGAACAAGGTTACAAAAGCTCAGGACGCACAGAACAGAAGAAGTTCAGACCCTATGGATCAGATGAACGGATCAATGAGAACAATGAACTTTATCATGCCTTTGGTATCAGTATTCTTCTGTTTCACAGTTCAGTCTGGTGTTGGTCTTTACTGGGCAATTTCTTCTGCATTCACTTGCGTATCTCAGATCTTAATTAACAGAAGCTATCGTAAGATGGATATGGAAGCATTCAAAGAAGCAAACTTAAAGAAAGCTCAGGAAAAAGCAAAGAAAAGAATGGAAAGAGGCGGGGAAAAAGGTTCCGTTATTGCTAGAAATGCTGCTATCAATACTAAAAATATTGAAGACGCTCCTAAGCCATCATTCAAATCTATTGCTGACAGAGCAAATATGAATGTTGTAACTGAAGAAGAACAAAGACAACTTGAAGATAAGGCGCAAAAAGAAGCTGAAACTCCGGCAAAGAAAAAACGTGGACAGGAAGAAAACATTGCCGCAAAGGCAGGTCTTGTTCAGCAATATATAGAAGAAACCGGAGACACGGCGACATCGCGTAAAAAGTATAAAAAGAAGTAGGAGGCAGAAATGGAATTTCAGGAATTTAAGGGTAAAACTGTAGAAGAAGCATTGACTGAAGCCTCAATTGCATTAGAAACTACAAGCGACAATATTGAATATGAAGTAGTACTGCAGGAAAGCAGCGGATTTTTAGGAATCGGAAAAAAAGATGCAATAATCAAAGCAAGAAGAAAAGATTCTAAAGAAGAAACAGTTTTAGAAGAGGTTAAAGAAGAAGTTAAAGAAGAACCTGCTAAAGAAGAACCAAAGGAAGTAGCAGTTTCAGAACCTGTAAAAGAAGCTGTAAAAGAAGCTGTAAAAGAAGAAAAAGTTTTAGATACAACTCCTGTTGATGCAGAAAAAGTAAAAGCTTTTGTTGAAAGTGTTATTGCTAAAATGGGTATTGATGGAAGCGTTGAAGTTAATGTTGATGAAGAAGAAAAATGCGTTAACGTTAATGTAGAAGGTCCTGACACAGGAGACATAATCGGAAAACGCGGACAGACGCTTGATTCAATTCAGTATCTTACAAGCATTATTGCAAACAAAGGCAAAGCTGATTACTACAGAATCAAATTAGATACAAAGAATTACAGAGAGCGCAGACAGAAAACTCTTGAAAATCTTGCAAAGAACTGCGCATATAAATGCAAGAAAACAAGAAGAAAAGTTGTACTTGATCCGATGAATCCTTATGAGAGAAGAATTATTCATTCTTATCTCCAAAACGATTCTCAGATTGAGACAAAGAGTGAAGGCGTAGAGCCAAACCGTAAGGTTATAATTTATTACAAACGATAAAACGAAGGGCTGTCGCAAAAAAGTGACAGCCCTTTTTTAGTCGAGATGAACGCTGCGAGTAGGAGCGGGAACCGTCTCCTGCTCGGCTGCAAAAAAAGGATTAATATGAACACAACGGAAACTATTGCGGCAATCTCAACTGCGATGTCAAATTCAGGAATCGGCATCGTAAGAATTTCTGGAGATGAAGCAATTGATGTAGCAAAAAGAATATTTAAGCCTAAGTCATCTAAAGATTTAAATGAGCAGAAATCCCACACAATTCACTATGGAAACATTGTTGATGGTGATGAAATTTTAGATGAAGTCTTATTGCTTTTAATGAAAGGCCCTAACACTTACACCCGTGAGGACACTATTGAAATCGACTGTCATGGCGGAACTTATGTTGTAAAGAAAGTTTTAGAGCTTGTATTAAAAAACGGAGCAAGAATTGCAGAGCCGGGTGAATTTACGAAGCGTGCTTTCATAAACGGAAGGATTGACCTTTCCCAAGCGGAAGCAGTTATTGATGTTATTAATGCTGAAAATGACTATGCCTTAAAAAGTGCTGTAACCCAGCTTAAGGGCTCGGTTTCTTTGAAAATCAAAGAAGCAAGGGCAACTCTTTTAGAGCAGATTGCTTTTATTGAAGCTGCGCTTGATGATCCGGAACATTATGAAATGGAAGGCTACGGAGAAACTTTAGCTCCGATTATTGAAGGCATCAGAACAGATGTTAAAAAGCTTATCGACACGGCGGAAGACGGAAGGATTATAAAAGAAGGTATCCAGACTGTAATTTTAGGAAAGCCAAATGTTGGAAAGTCTTCTCTACTCAATGCTCTTTTAGGAACTGACAGAGCGATAGTAACTGACATTGCAGGAACAACAAGGGATGCTTTAGAAGAAAGAGTTAAGCTTGGAGATGTTGTGCTTAATATTATTGACACTGCCGGCATAAGAGAGACTGAAGACATTATAGAAAAAATCGGTGTTGATAAGGCTAAAGATTATGCAGATGATGCGGACTTAATTATTTTTGTTCTTGATTCTTCAAGAGATCTTGATGAAGATGACGAAAAAATCATTGAAATTATAAAGGGCAAAAAGACGATTGCTCTTTTAAATAAACAGGACCTTGAAAGCAGGATTGATTTAAAAGAAATCAAAAGTCGTCTTCTCTGCCCTGTTCTTGAAACTTCTGTTACAGAAAACAAAGGCCTTGATGAGTTTACAAATCTTGTAAAAGAGATGTTTTATAAAAAAGAAATTGATTTTAACAATCAGGTCTTTATTACTAATGCCCGCCAGAAAGCTGATTTAGTTTCTGCGGAAAGTTCTCTTTCTAAAGCATTAGAAAGCATTGGCTTAGGAATGCCGGAAGACTTCTTCACTATTGACCTGATGGCGGCTTACGAATCTTTAAGCTCTGTCATTGGTGAGGCAATTGATGATGATTTAGCAGATGAGATTTTTAGTAAGTTCTGCATGGGGAAATAAATTTTAAATTTTAAACTTTAAGCGGCAGCTTTTAAAAATATAAAATCCAACTTTGCCCAGAACCGCTGCGCTGTGAATTTCTAAGCATTCCATGGCCGATTTTCTTCGGCCTGTTGGATTTCAAAAAGCCCTGATGGCCTTTTTGAAATTACAACATAAAATTTTCAATGTCCCGTAGACAGAAAATTTTACCTCGAAAATCGGCCATGCAACGCAAGAAATTCATCATGCTCGCTCAATGTGCAAAGTTGGATTTATTTTTAAAAGCTGTTTAAAAGTTTAAGATATATTAAAAAAGTTGCGAATGTTGTTGAAAAGAAAACTTTAGAATTTTAAGAATAAGATTAAATAAAGGTTTGTAATAAGGGTGAGGTTTGGTATAATGAAAAATAATTTCTGCTTAAGCGAGCAGGTTTTTTTTGGAGCGAAAAATGAGCAGTAACTGTGTAAGAGAAACTTATGATGTTGTAGTTGTTGGCGCCGGCCATGCAGGTTGTGAGGCGGCTTTGGCAAGTGCGCGTCTTGGAATGAAAACGATTATGTTTACTGTCAGCATTGACAGCATTGCGCTTATGCCATGTAATCCTAATATTGGCGGAAGTTCTAAAGGCCATCTTGTAAGAGAGCTTGATGCCTTAGGCGGCGAAATGGGAAAAAACATCGATAAGACTTTTATCCAGTCAAGAATGCTCAACACTTCCAAAGGCCCGGCGGTCCACTCTTTAAGAGCCCAGGCTGATAAACAGGACTACACAAGACAGATGCGAATGACGCTTGAAAATACTGATAATTTGACAATCCGTCAGGCAGAGGTTTCAGAACTTATGGTTGAAGACGGAAAAATTAAAGGTGTTAAGACTTATTCGGGTGCTGAATATTCTGCAAAGGCAGTTGTTTTGGCAACAGGAACCTATCTTAAGGCAAGATGCATCTATGGAGATGTTAGCAATCCGACAGGACCTAACGGCCTTCAGGCAGCAAACCATTTGTCCGCATCTTTAGTTGAAAACGGAATCCAGATCAGAAGATTTAAAACCGGAACTCCTGCAAGAGTTGACAAAAGAAGTCTTGATTTTTCCAAGATGAAGGAACAAAAAGGCGATGAATGGATAACTCCGTTTTCTTTTGCAACAGATCCTGAAAAAATTCAAAAAGACCAGGTTTCATGCTGGCTTACATATACAAACGAGACAACTCATGAAATAATCAGATCAAATTTAGACCGCTCTCCTCTCTTTTCAGGAGAAATAGAAGGAACGGGTCCAAGATACTGCCCGTCTATAGAAGACAAGGTTGTAAAATTTCCGGACAAAGAAAGACATCAGATCTTTGTCGAGCCTGAAGGAAATTACACCAACGAGATGTATTTATCCGGCATGAGCTCTTCTCTTCCTGAGGATGTTCAGTATGCGATGTATAAAACAATGCCGGGATTTGAAAATGTAAAAATTGTAAGAAATGCCTATGCAATTGAATATGACTGCATTGATGCAAATCAGATAAAATCAAATCTAGAATTTAAAGTTTTGGAAGGCCTTTTTAGTGCAGGCCAGTTTAACGGAAGTTCGGGTTATGAAGAGGCAGCAGTCCAGGGCTTTATGGCCGGAGTTAATGCGGCACGAAAAGTAGAGGGAAAAGAACCATTTGTTTTAGACCGCTCTCAGGCATATATTGGAGTTCTTATTGATGATTTGGTAACAAAAGAGAACTTAGAACCGTACCGTATGATGACTTCTCGCGCTGAATATCGTCTACTTTTACGTCAGGACAACGCAGATTTGCGTCTGAGCGCACTTGGTCATGAGATAGGATTGATAGATGACGAAAGATTTGCCAAAGTCGAAGAAAAAAGAAGCATTATTGCCTCTGAAGTTAAGCGTGTAAAAGAAGTTTTGATTGGTGCAAACGAAGAAACCCAGGCAATTCTTAGAAAATATGGTAGCTCAGAACTTAAAACAGGAGCAAACCTTGCTGAATTAATCAGAAGACCTGAATTAGATTATGATAAATTAGCACCAATCGACCCGGAACATAAAGATTTATCAAAAGATGTTTCGGAACAAATTAATATTGAGATAAAATATGAAGGCTATATCGAGCGCCAGGAAAAACAGGTTGCAAACTTCAGAAGAATTGAAGGAAGAAAGCTTTCAGAAGATATTGAATATCAGAAAATTAGCGGATTAAGAATTGAAGCTGGACAAAAATTAGATAAATTTAAGCCGTCTTCTATCGGTCAGGCATCAAGAATTTCTGGTGTAACACCAGCGGATATTGCAGTTTTGCTTGTTTATTTGTCTAAAGAAGGTAAATAAGGTAGGCTTAAGAAGTGGCTTAAACAAGGCGTTTGTTGGATATGTTTCACGTGAAACACTAAAAGGTTTCATGTGAAACGTAAAATTGTCACACGTGAAACACTAAAATGTCACACGTGAAACATCGAGCAAGTCGCACAGAAAAATGAATGACTCAAACCAGCTTGAGAGTGATGGCAGGTTGGGAACGAGCTGCTTTACTAAAAGCCTGAAGTTCCACGTGAAACAGAACGAACGGTGAAAGACAGAACTAAGTTTCATGTGAAACAAAATGAGCGACTAAAGACGAAACTTAGTTTCATGTGAAACATTTAAAGCAACAAGATAAGTTTAGATACTGGCCTTTATAGAATATAAAGATTATATAATAATCGCAAATTGAACGCTTCACAATAAAAGCTGCTAAAATCCAAGGGAATCGGTTTCATGTGAAACAAAACGAACCAATAAAGACGTAATTGAGTTTCATGTGAAACAAAAGGAGGAGAGATGGATTATAATTTTGAAAAATTACGCGTTTTTTCAGAAAACAACTTAAATCATGCGTATTTATCCGATAACCAGATAGATCAATTTAAGGAGCTCTGCTCTCTTTTAATAGAAAAAAACAAAGTGGTAAATCTCACGGCAATAACAGAACCAGCCGAAATTGAGAGAAAACACTTCATAGATTCGCTTATGGGTGTAAATATAATAAAAAAGTACGCAAATTCAGAAGAAATTTCCCTTATTGACATTGGCTGTGGCGCCGGATTCCCTGGAATTCCTTTAAAAATCGCCATGCCAGACGCTTTATTTGTCTTAACAGACTCGATTTCTAAGAAAATTGACTTTGTAAAAGAAGTAATAGAGGTCTTAAACTTAACAAAAATCTCTGCAGAAGCAGAACGCGCTGAGTTCTTAGCAAGAACTGAATACAGGGAAGTTTTTGATTTTGCCGTTTCAAGGGCAGTTGCGGAAATGCCTGTTTTACTTGAATATTGCCTGCCTTTTGTTAAAGTCGGAGGACATTGCATACTTTATAAATCTTCGGAATATCAGGAAGAACTTTCAAGAGCAGAAAAAGCAATAGAAATTCTGGGCGGAAAAGTAGAAGAAGTTAATGAATTCACACTTCCTTTCTCAACAGATAAGCGAAGCCTGATTATAATTAAGAAAATCAAAGAAACGCCTGCTAAATATCCAAGAAGAGTTGGAAAAGCAGCCAAATCGCCAATCGTTTAGGTATAAAACAGTAAAAACAAACGTTGGCAGAAAATGTTTCACGGGAAACATAGATTAATTTTTTCAGAAGCAACATATGATGAGAGAAAATGTTATGCGTGTAAATGTTTCACGGGAAACACCACGGGGCAATTCAAATCCGTTAATATTAAAAAATGTTTTAAATACGAGTATTGATAGACAAGTTTCACGTGAAACAGCCACAAACTTATCAGGTATAGCAGTTGAATCTATCTGCTCCGGATCAATTATAAACAAAATCCGTTTCATGTGAAACAAATTAAAAAACTCAATCGTGAAAACAAATGCAAAAAGCTTAGGTTTTCACGTGAAACAATCATTGAAACAAACCGTTAATTGTGATATAATGCGGCTTGTTTAGGAGAGTGTCTTCTTAAAAAGGAGTTCAAATGGGAAAAATTATTGCAATCGCAAATCAAAAAGGTGGTGTAGGAAAAACTACTACCGCAATCAATCTTGCAGCAGGCCTGGCTGAAAAAGGGAAAAAGGCTTTACTTATTGATCTTGATTCCCAGTCAAATGCAACAAGTGGTGCAGGAATTGAAAAAAATAGTGTTGAAAAAGGAACTTATGAGGTTCTTTCTGGAGAAGCAACTTTGGAAGAATGTGTTCTTGGTACTGCATTTGAGAATCTTTTTGTTGTTCCGACAAGCGTAGATCTTGCAGCTGCAGAGATCGAACTTTTGGATGTAGAAGACAGAAATGAATATCTTAAAAACGCTATTGAACCTTTAAAAAATCAATATGATTTTATTATCATTGATTGCCCTCCTTCATTAAATATGCTCACCATAAATGCCATGGTTGCAGCAAACTCAGTACTCGTTCCTATACAATGTGAATATTATGCATTAGAAGGATTGTCTCAGCTTCTTCAGACAATCGAGCTAGTTAAAGAAAGACTCAATGATAAGCTTGAAATAGAAGGTCTTTTGTTTACTATGTATGACGGCAGAGTTAAGCTTTCAGGGCAAGTTGTTGCAAATGTTAAGCAGAATTTGAATGAAAAGATATTTAAAACTGTTATTCCAAGAAATGTCAGGGTTGCAGAGGCGCCAAGCCACGGAAAACCTGTTATGCATTACAGCAGATTTTGTTCAGGCACAAGAGCCTACAGGAAATTTGCACAGGAAATTATAGCAGCAAATGAAAGCTGGTTTAAGGAAAATGCTGTAGCCGAAGAGGAAGCTAAAGAGGTTGACGAAACCGTGGAACTAAGTGGAGAAAATGCAGAAACTTTAGGCGAAGAAGCCACAGAAACTGCAATCGCAGCCAATGAGGAAAACAAAGAAACTGAAGAAGAAAGTAAAGCAACAGACGTAAAAACTTCAGAAGAAAACAATGCTGTAAACGAAGAAAGCGCAGAAACTTCGGAAGAAGCTGGTGAAGCGGATGAAAAAACTGTAGCAGAAAACAGTGAAGTAAGTGAAGTAGGAGACAATTCAGCAGAAGCTGAAAAAACTAACGCAGATACAGCAGAAGCCTCTGACGAAAATAAAAAGGACGCATCAGATATAAAAGCTGATGAAGATGAGCAGAAATAAGATACAGACAGCAATTCAGAGGCAAAAAAGACGCATAAAATTTAAATCATAAAAATAAAGCAACAATAAACCAATGCCACAGATTTAAGGAGCAAAGACATGGCAAAGACAGGATTAGGAAGAGGCTTAGACCTTTTGATTCCAAAAGAGAAAACTGAAAAATCATCTGTAAGTCCGGTTCTCGAAAAAGAACTTGAGAAAAAGGAAGAAACTAAGAAGGCTGCACCTGCTGCAGTAGAAACGGAAGCCGCTGAAGCGGTACCTGCCACAGAAGAAACGGAAGCCGCTGAACCGGAAATAATGCCAATAAGCATTTCAGAAGAAGATGATGCAGAAAAAATTGTTATGATGCGAATTTCCAAGATTGAACCTAATAAGGATCAGTCGAGGAAAACTTTTGATGAGGATGCTTTAAACGAGCTTTCGGAATCAATCAAACAATATGGAATAATCCAGCCGATTGTTGTCTGCAAGAAAGATGGTTATTACGAAATCATTGCCGGCGAGCGCCGCTTCAGGGCATCAAAGAAGGCAGGACTTAAAGAAGTCCCTGTTATAATCAGAAATTACGAAGAAAAAGAAAAGGCAGAAGTTTCGCTTATTGAAAATATTCAAAGAGAAAACCTTAATCCAATAGAAGAGGCAGCGGCATATAAGCAGCTTATTGATGATTATAGTCTGACTCAGGAAAATCTTGCTGCAAGACTTTCAAAAAGCAGAACCGCCATTGCAAATACAATGCGTCTTTTAAAACTTCCAAAGGAAGTTCAGCAGATGGTTGTTGACGGAAAAATTTCCGGTGGTCATGCAAGAGCTTTGGTAACCATTGAAACTGAAGAAGCGCAGATAAAGGCTGCCAAAAGAATTGTTGAAGGCAATTTAAATGTTCGCCAGGCAGAGGATCTTGCAAAGAGCATTAACAAACCTAAAAAAGAAAAGTCTGTTTCTAAAAAGAAAGAACAACAGGCTGCTGCGTTCAAAGAAGTTGAAAACAGAATGGAAGAAGTTTTCGGAACGAAGGTTAAGATTAACCATAAGCCAAAAGGAAACGGCACCATTGAAATCAGTTACTATTCAGAGACAGAACTTGACAGGCTTTACATGCTTATAAATGGAATGGAAATTTAAGCATGCCAAAGACAGGCTTTAAAAGACTTTAAAGTGAACACAGGCAATTGTTTCACGTGAAACAATTGCAAAGATGCCTTAAAACAGCTAAATTTAAGAATATAAAAATTAAAAGCACTTTAAATTTACTAAAGTGCATAAGATAAATAAAACAAAAGGGAGTAACGATGGATATATTTACAAATCTCGGATTTGAATCTGCTGAGCAGGCAATAGGAATTTTATTCATATTAATAATAATTCTTTTTGCCATATGCATCGCGCTTATCATCGGAATAATAACTCTGCTTGTAAGGAAGAAAGATTTTAGCAAGCAGTATTCGGACAGATCAAGCAGAGCATATTCAAACGCAGGTTATCAAAATGCCCCAAGAGGCAAAAAAAATGTAAGAATTGACAAAGCTGTAATTGAAAAAATGGTTGACATTGAATATAATCAAAACCAGCTTACAAAAAATGTTGATGACCTTTACAGAAAACTTGGCTTTTCTTACCAAAAAGTTGGCATGGTAAAATATAACGCCTACACAGGGCTTAGCGGAAACACAAGTTTCGTAATGGCAATGCTTGACGGAAACGATTCCGGATTCATTCTGAATGTAATTAACGGAAACGAAGGCAGCAACATCTACATGAAAGATGTAGAAAATGGAGAAAGTACAGAACGCCTTGGCATGGAAGAAGCAGAGGCGCTTAAAATAGCGATTTCACAAAACTAAAGTTATTTTTAGGAGGCAAAAGATGCTTGATATTAAATTATTAAGAACAGATTTTGATAAAGTAAAAGAAGCTTTATCAGACAGAAATGAAGAGTTCGACCTTGATGCATTCAAGGGACTTGACGAAAAAAGAAGAAACCTTTTAGGTGAAGTTGAAGCTTTAAAGGCTGAGCAGAACAAGGTTTCAAAACAGATTCCTGTCATGAAGAAAGAAGGAAAAGACACAACTGAAGTCATGGCAGAAATGAAGGAACTTTCTGAAAAGATTAAAAATCTTGATGCAGAGGTTTCTAAGGCAGAAAAAGATTTAAATGACTGGATGCTTACAATTCCTAACATTCCAAACCCAACTGTACCAAAGGGTGAAACTGATGAGGACAATGTTGAGATAAGAAAATGGGGAGAGCCAACCAAATTTGATTTCGAGCCAAAAGCTCATTGGGATTTAGGTGCAGACCTTGGAATTTTAGATCCTGAAACTGCAGCAAAAATAAGCGGTGCGCGTTTCACAGTTTACAGAGGAGAAGGCGCCCACTTAGAGCGTGCGATAACAAACTTTTACTTAGATACACATACAACAAAGCATGGCTACACAGAAGTTTTCCCACCATTCATGGTAAGCAGGGAAAGCATGACAGGAACAGGCCAGCTTCCTAAATTTGAAGAAGATGCATATAAGGTTTTAGGCGATGGAAAAGAATACTTCCTCGTTCCAACTGCAGAGGTTCCTGTTACTAATATGTACAGAGATCAGATTTTAAATGGCGCAGACCTTCCAATCAAGCATTGCGCATATACAGCTTGCTTCCGTGCTGAAGCAGGTTCTGCAGGACGTGACACAAGAGGTCTTATAAGACAGCATCAGTTCAACAAGGTTGAGCTTGTAAAATTCACAAAACCAGAGCAGTCTTATGAAGAACTCGAAAAATTAACTAATGATGCAGAGGAAGTACTTCAGATGTTAGGTCTTCCTTACAGAGTTGTAAAAATTTGCATCGGCGACTTAGGTTTCACAGCTGCAATGAAGTATGACATTGAAGTATGGATGCCAAGCTACAACAGATATGTAGAAATTTCAAGCTGCTCAAATTTTGAAGAATTCCAGGCAAGACGTGCCGGAATTAAATTCAAAGACAATCCAAAAGATAAGGCTCAGTTCGTTCATACACTCAATGGCTCAGGCGTAGCAATTGGAAGAACAACAGCTGCCATCCTTGAAAACTACCAGCAGGCAGACGGAAGCATTAAGATTCCGGAAGTCTTAGTTAAGTACATGGGCGGCCAGGAAGTTATTGCAAAATAATTTAGGCTGTCAAAACAGTCAGAAAAAAAGATAAGCTTTCGCTTAAATGAGGGCGGAAGCTTATCTTTAAAATATAATTTGCAAAAAGTTTTTAAGTAAAAACTTAATCGAAAATTTTTTAAATTAAATATTTGTTCCCTTAGTTAAATGGATATAACAAGCGCCTCCTAAGCGCTAGTTGAGGGTTCGATTCCCCCAGGGAACGCGTTTAGCACACTAAAGTGGAAGTGGTAAGCAAGTATCAGCTTAACCATCTCCGCTTTTTTGCGTTCCTGGGTAAAGAAAAAGGAGGACCTATATGTCAGGAAAACAGGACAAACAGGAATGGAATAACAGCTGATAATAGAATCGCAGCGCTCTGCTTTTACGGCAGAGCGCTGTTCTTTTGTCTTGATATACCACAGATCTGTGAAGGTATCCGATAAGAATATCTCCTGTCCAAATACCGGGACGGAAGCTACAAGGTACAGAGTGGGGAAACGATCCTCATCTGTATGACTTCGGATTTCTTCCTGGAAGAAGTTTCATTCGATAGCTGAGGTTTATGAGGATAAGAATACTTGCAAAATCACGGTACCGTGATATAATAATAGAAAAAAGGGGATAGATATTATGCCAGTTTTATCACGGTTTTATGGAATTGTAATCAAAATGTATTT
>R19__coassemble_493_pt1 | contig 17634 bp, 13 predicted proteins | sample R19__metabat2_low_PE_008 | metagenome-assembled genome bin R19 | reverse complement strand
AAATAGAAGAGTTACTTGCATTTAATCTTTTTAAAATCTCTTCAAAGATTTGGCTGTCGTAATAATTTATGCCAAGGCCTGCGGCAACTTCAAAACCAATTTCAGAACCGCCACATCCCATTGTTCGTCCTATGCAGACAATCTTTCTTTTCTGGTCGCTGAAACGTTCGTTTACTGTAGATGCATTAAGCTTTGCACGGCTTTCATCTAAAATTTCAATACGTGTGAAATTAATGGCCTGCTGCTTTGTAAGAGCGATTATGGAATAGTATTCTTTTTGGAGCTCTTCACGCTTGATTTTATCAGGAATAGTTTTTGCCATGTTTCCGATAAGAGCAAGCTCTCGTCTTAAAACAGTGGCACCTTTTTTTGATTTCATTAAATCAATAATGTAATCGCATTCAGCATCTTTTCCTGTATTAAAAACACGCCCAAGATTTGAGCCGGTTGCTTTGTAAACGTTATGGTCTAAATCATGAATTCTTTCGGCAAGAGCCTTAAGGTCGATTTGTTTATTTTCCATGGTTTTCTCCTTAAACAAATTAAAATAGTAAAGCTAAAACTTTCTTTATAGGAAGAAAATCAAAGTATCTACGATGAAAACCGGAATTAAAAATCTGACCGCCCACCAGAGATATCCAAAGAAGGACGGCATCTTAATACCGTTTTCGTCTGAAATTGCCTTAACCATAAAGTTCGGCGCATTTCCGATGTACGTGTTTGCGCCCATGAAGACGGCTCCACAGGAGACGGCAAGAAGCATTATTTCCGGGATTATTCCGACCGTCGTTGTAATGCCCGAGGTGAATCCCATCGCGCCGTTTGTCGTAAGGAATACAAGATAAGTTGGCGTATTGTCTAAGAAACTTGAAAGAGCACCCGTTACCCAGAACATCTGGTAAGGCTCTGTAAGTCCTAAGCTTCCGCCGGCGTTCTTAAGAATCATTAATGCAGGCTGCATTGTAATGAAGATTCCAATGAAAAGAACAGCAACTTCTTTTATTGCGCCCCATGTGAAGTGGTTCTGAACTCTTATATCTTTCTTTGTTGTCTTGAAAGAAAGGAATGCAGCTGCAAGGATAATTATTATTTCGATTAAAGAAGGAATAGGGAAGGAAACTTCGCCATAAATATGGATTCCTATTGTTGAGCCATCCGCATTCTGGAAAGCAGGAAGGCTTGGAAGAAGTCCGCTTAATACAACCGCAATGATTATCATTACAAGGAAGATAATATTGTGGAGTCCTTTAATTTTAATCTGAGCTTTTCCTGCTGTGATTTTAGGGAAAAGACCTAAAGCAAGATCTTTTTTATATTCTCTTCTATCAACGAAATAAAACATAGTAAGCAAGAGAACCATGTTAATAATCAGGACAGGGAAAAGTTTAAAACTCCAAAGGAATGAGACACCTCTTGAAAATCCCATGAGAAGAGGAGGGTCGCCGATTGGAGTAAGACATCCGCCGATGTTTGAAACTAAGAAAATGAAGAAGACCATGATATGGGCACGGTTCTTTCTCCATGAATTCATTTTAATTATTGGACGAACAAGAAGCATACTCGAACCTGTAGTTCCAATAAAACTTGAAAGGAAGGTTCCGATAATTAAAAGCATTATATTTGTTCTAGGAGAGCCTGCTAGATTTCCATCGATGTTTATGTTTCCGGCAACACAGTAAAGGCCAAAGAGCAGGACAATAAAAGTAAGATAGTCGTTGAATATGCATTCAAGAACTGTCTCTGCGGTGGCACCTGCACCGAAAAGTGCAATGAATGGAATAATAAACAGAATGCACCACATTGCAACAACAATTGGCTGGTGCTTCTCCCACCATTCTGGTTTGATAAGTGGCATTATTGCGATGCAGAGCAGAAGCCCTACAAAAGGAATACAGACCCAAAGAGGGATGGCAGATAAATCGATGCTTTCCATAAAATCTCCTGTGATACAATCTGTCGAAATCTTCTTGTTACGATATTTATTATACATTAAAACACTAAAGCATAAAAGGGTGTTTTATGTAAAATTTAATGCAGTGATTGAATAAATAGATAGTTAATTTAAATTAAAGAAATAATCTTGCGAATAAACTGATAATTATGTAAAATGTTAAAACTACGTAAACGTAAAAGGGAGTGAGAAAAAATGAGTTTTGCAGATATTATTGCGTCCGTGGACGACTTCGTCTGGGGGCCTGTAATGCTTATTCTTTTGGTTGGAACAGGAATCTTTCTTACGATTCGTCTCAAGTTCCTTCCGTGGAGAAATTTAGGATACGCAATTAAAAGTACATTAAGTAAAGATTCAAGAAAGACAGACAATGGAAAAGGTGATGTCTCTCCGTTTGCTGCGCTTATGACAGCTCTTGCAGCTACGATTGGAACAGGAAATATCGTAGGTGTAGCAACTGCAATGGTAGCAGGAGGACCGGGAGCCTTAGTCTGGATGTGGATTTCAGCATGTTTTGGACTTACAACAAAATTCAGTGAGTGCATGCTTTCATTAAAATACCGCGAGACAAATGCAAAAGGCGAGATGGCAGGCGGTCCAATGTACACGATGAAAAATGGATTCCACTTTAAAAAAGTCGGAGCAGTCCTTGGAATGCTTTTTGCAATTTTTGCAGTAATTGCATCATTTGGAATCGGAAACATGACTCAGGCTAATTCAATTGTTGAATCACTTAACAGTACATTTGGATTTGACAATTGGATAGTCGGAATTGTTCTTGTTATTTTAGCTGCAGTAATAATCTTAGGCGGAATTAAGAGCATCTCAAAAGTAACTTCAATCGTTGTTCCATGCATGGCAATTTTCTATATTGCAGCAGGAATAGCAGTTATTGTTTGCAACATAGGAAATCTTCCTTCGGGAATAGCAATGATTGTTAAAATGGCATTCAGCTTCCAGGCAGTAGGCGGCGGACTTTGCGGCGCGATAACAGCTGCGATAATGAATGCGATGAGATATGGTGTTGCAAGAGGAGTTTTCTCAAACGAGGCCGGCATGGGTTCAGCTGCAATTTCAGCAGCTGCTGCAACAGTTGATGATCCTGTTCGTCAGGGATATGTAAACATGACAGGAACTTTCTGGGATACAATCGTTGTATGCTCAATAACAGGTCTTGTTATTGCTTCTTCTGGCGCACTTGGAATGACAGAGGCAAATTTAAGCGGAAGCTACATTGCAAACGAAGCAAATACTTTAACAGTAACAACTACTGATTCGGATGGCGCAGAAAGTGCTGTTGATTATAAATATCAGTTGGATGGAAGCAACATGATTCTTAACTGGGAAGACAAAGATGGAGAAGAAACGCTTACATTAACATGGGCAGATTCTAACTCTTCAGAAACACCTGAAAAAGATTATGTTGGAACATGGAATGATTCAGAAGGAAATGAATATGTTTTCTCAGAAGACGGTTCATATGCATATAACACAGTAGTTAAAGGTGCAGCACTTACAATAGCAGCCTTTAAGACGGCACTTGGAGATGTCGGCGCATTCTTAGTTACAATAGGAATAGCATTCTTTGCTTTCTCAACAATTTTAGGCTGGGAATATCAGGGAGAAAAAGCTTTTGAATATATTTTCAAAAAGCCTAAGCTTATCCTTGTTTATAGAATTGTTTTCTGCCTTGTTATTTATGTTGGTTCTGTTACAGCGCTTGACGTTGTTTGGAACTTTGCCGATGTCGCGAATGCCCTAATGTGCGTTCCAAACCTGATTTCGCTTATTGTCTTAAGCGGTGTAATAGCAAAAGAGGTAAACAGATTCCAGCCAATTTTAAATCAGGAAAAAGCTTTGAAAAAAGCTCAAAAAAAGAAAGACAAAGCAGCGTAAAGTCGTTTATAATAAAACAAATGAATATTGATTGCAGAGCAAAATCGGAACTGGATGAAATTTCCAGACTGTGTCTCAGCAACCGTGATGCAGACGAAATAGAAAATGCCACTGGGAAATCCTGGGAAGGCTCTAAAGTAGGGTGAAGCTAAGTCGGAAGACCTGTTCTGTAACTTATTATCTTCTGAGGTAGGGTAGTAATGACAGTAAAAATAAGTGGGTGAAAACCTGCTTGTTTTTGAACGTGAAATTTAAAATCTGCCATGCAAGCACTGCCTGAGAAAGTGATTTGTAGGGCAGATTTTATTTTGTTGTTTTGTTATGGCTCAAGCATATATAAACATAAACCGCTGCGCTGTGAATTTCTAAGCATTCCAGAACCGATTTTCTTCGGCCTGTTGGATTTCAAAAAGCCCTTGATGGCCTTTTTGAAATTACAACATAAACTTTTCGAAGTCCCGTAGACGGAAAAGTTTACCTCGAAAATCGGCCCTGGAACGCAAGAAATTCATCATGCTCGCTCAAAATGTTTATATATGCTTGAGCGCTACAAAACAATAAATAAAATCAGACAAGTGCTGTATGTTTATATATGCTTTGGCACATAAACCAAACTATAATAAAAAAGGACCGTTAAAGTGCGAAGTGATTACAGGGACAATTTTTCATCATATAATCCGGCAGTAAACTTTTCGTTTTTAATTATTGCCTGCGTTTTATCGATGGTTTTTAATCATCCTTATTTTGTTATCTGTTCTTTTGTTTTAAGCATGGTCTATTTCTTCTCGCTTAAGAAAACGGCCGGAATTAAAATTTTCGTGGGAATGATTGTTCTTGCGATTGTGATTGGAATTGTAAATTCAATTTTTAATCCGAGAGGGCAGACTGTTTTATTTTATCTTTTTGGAAGAAACTTTACGTTTGAAGCATTTTTCTTTGGGCTTACTACAGGATTTATTGTTGCAATAGTTTTAACATGGTTTGCCTGCTTTAACATGATTATGACAAGCGACAGACTTACTTATCTTTTTAGCAGATTTGCGCCATCACTGGCACTTGTGCTTTCCATGATTTTAAGGCTTGTTCCAAATTTCAAGAAAAAGGCCTTATTGATTTCTAATGCAAGAAGATGCCTAGGACTTGATTTTAAGGTGGGGACGAAAAAAGAAAGAATTAATGCTTCAGTTAAAGAGACGTCAATCCTTACAAGCTGGGCCTTGGAAGGAGCTGTTATAACGGCAGACAGCATGAAGGCAAGAGGCTTTGGCACAGGAAAAAGGACTAGCTTTAAGAGATATAATTTTGAAAAAAGAAACATGATTTTTCTTTTAGTTATGTGCGTTCTTCTTTTTTTAGTAATTTTTAGTGCAGTTAAGACAGACATAAAAATTTCATTTTATCCTGTTATTGAATTTACAGATTTAAGCAGTGCATGGGCTTTAACGGGAATTATCAGTTACATATTACTTCTGGCTATGCCTGATTTTTTAAATTTTAAGGAGACAATAAAATGGCATGTTTTGAAATCAAAAATTTAAAATTTGCATACGCATCTAATCCTTCAAAACTTGTTTTAGATGACATTAATTTGGAAATTGAAAGAGGCGAGTATGTTGCGGTCTGCGGAAAGTCAGGTTCCGGAAAGACAACACTTCTTAAGCATCTTAAAAATGTTTTAGCGCCTAATGGCATAAGAGAAGGACAGATTCTTTTTGAAGGAATTGATTTAAATGAAGTTTCTTTAAGAGACGAAGCCTCAAGAATCGGATATGTCATGCAGAATCCGGAAAACCAGATTGTAACAGATAAGGTCTGGCATGAGCTTGCTTTCGGACTTGAAAGCCTTGGAACAGACCAGAAAGTCATGAGAGTAAGAGTTGCGGAAATGGCAAGCTATTTTGGAATTGCAGATTGGTTTCAAAAGGATGTCTCAGAACTTTCGGGCGGCCAGAAACAGCTTTTAAATCTTGCATCAATAATGGCAATGCAGCCTGAAGTTTTAATTTTAGATGAGCCGACAAGCCAGCTTGATCCAATTTCTGCTGCTGATTTTTTAAACACAGTAAAGAAGATAAATCTTGAGCTTGGAACAACAATAATAATTACTGAGCACAGGCTTGAAGATATTTTCCATGCATCGGACAAAGTTGTTGTACTTGATAAAGGAAAAATAATTGCATTAGGCACCCCTTTAGAAACAGCCGAAATTTTAAAAGAAAATAATAATGAGATGTTTGCAGCAATGCCTACGCCAGTCCAGGTTTATTACGAAATCAAAGAAGACATTGAAAAAGACCTTACATGCCCGTTAACAGTAAGAGAAGGCAGGACTTTCTTAAGCGAAGTCTTTAAAGACAGAGAAATAAAATTTAATGCATTAGAAGATAATGAAAAAGAAATAGAAGGTGAAAAAGCTTTAGAAGTAAAAGAAGTCTGGTTTAGATATGAAAAAAATTCAGATGACATTTTAAAGGGAACGTCTCTTCAGATTTCAAAAGGAGAATTTTTTGCAATTGTCGGTGGAAACGGTACCGGAAAATCAACTCTTCTTAAATCAATATGCAGAGTTTTAAAACCATACAGAGGGAAAATAAAATTAGAAGGAAAAGATATTTCAAAGTTTAAGGACAGCGAGCTTTTTAAAGGAAATCTTTCGATGCTTCCGCAGGATCCGGAAAGTATTTTTGCTAAGAAAACAGTAAGAGAAGAATTAGAAGAGATGCTTTCTAAAGAAGACAATGAAAGAGAAGAGAAAATAAAGACAGTTTCAAAAATTTGTGAAATAGAAGACCTTTTAGAGATTCATCCTTTCGATCTTTCAGGAGGAGAAAAGCAAAGAGCAGCGCTTGCAAAAGTTCTGCTTAACGAGCCGAAAATTCTTCTGCTTGATGAGCCGACAAAAGGAATGGATAACTTCTTTAAATTAAAATTTGCAAAAACATTAAAAAGATTAAAAGAAAATGGAATAACGATTTTAATGGTTTCGCATGATGTTGAGTTTTGCGCAAGATATGCAGATAAAGTGGGAATGTTTTTTGACGGAGAAATTATAACTTATAACACGTCAAATAAGTTTTTCTCACAGAACAGTTTTTATACAACTGCAGCTAACAGGATGAGCAGACATGTATTTAAAAATGCAATTACAAATGAAGATGTAATTAAACTTTGCAAGGTGAATTTAAAAGACAAATAAATTTACTTGATGCTAAAAAATATAAGGCAATTTTTGAAAAGCGATAGAAAGAAAAAATGTCCGATTATTTAAAAAATTTATTAGATGATGAAAAAGAAAATAAAGAAGAGCTTGGTAGTTCTACACCCTTAAAAAATGAGGAAAGCACAGAAGGGCTTAAAAAGGTTGAGCTTTATAAGAAAGTTGAAAAAGCAGAAAAAAAGTCCTTTGAAGCTAAAGATGAAAAGATAAACAGGCCGCTTATTTTAAGCTTGATTGTCATTGTCATTCTTATACCACTTACTGTTATTGTTTCATATCTTTTAAAAGATACTCATTATTACATTGCAAGCGTGATCATTTTGATTTTAGCAATGATCCCGTTCTTTGTTAATTTTGAGCATAAAAAGTATGAAGCAAGAAAGCTGGTTTTGCTTGCGGTGCTTGTTGCAATAACAATTGCATTAAGAGTTGTTTTTATGTGGATTCCTTATTTCACGCCAATGGCAGGAATGATAATAATTACAGCAATTGCATTCGGACCACAGACAGGCTTCATGACGGGCGCGTTATCGATAATCGTAAGTAACATGATTTTCGGACAGGGACCGTGGACTCCATGGCAGATGTTCTGCTACGGACTTATTGGATTTATTGCAGGGCTTCTTTCAAAGCCAGAAATATTAAGTCAGATGCATAAAATCAGGACGGCTGTAATTTCGTTTTTAATTGTATTTGTTTTAAGTGGACTGATTTTAGATACGTGTACGATTTTCCTTTCAATAGGAGAGCCTTTAGAAGGCGGAGCATTAGCAGTTTATCTTGCGGGAGTTCCTGTTAATGCTATTACTGCAGGAGCGAGCGCGGTTTTCGTAATTTTGTTTTTAAAACCAATGATGGACAAATTAGAAAGGCTAAAAGTTAAGTATGGAATTTAAAAGTTACCATCCTTTAATTAACTTAATATATTTTGTCTGTGCCTTTGTTTTTGCGCTTTGGTTTACTGACCCTGTTTTTACGGCAATTGCTTTTATATGCGCTTTTCTTTTTCTTTTAGCACTTACCGGAAAGAAGGCTTTTGGTTTAGGAATAGGGCTTTTAGTTTTTATTATAGTTTTCACTTTGCTTTACAGGACATTTAATCATTTTGGAATTACCAATATTGGTGAGACTTCAATTGGAAATAAAATCACTTTAGAAGCGACTGCCTTTGGACTTAATCTTGCATTCAGAATTTCTGCAGCAATTATTTTAATTGCGTGTTTTGTAAAGATTTTTACAACTGACAAAATAGTATATCTGTTTGGAAAAATCTCGCCAAAGTTTTCGGTCTTCCTTTCTTTTCTTTTTAGGTTTATTCCAAGAATAAAAAAAGAAAGCAATAAAATAAGCAAGGCAAGAAAAGGAATCGGGCGTGCAAAAGGCCAGGGAAGCTTTAAAAATAAAGTGAAAAATTTCATGGCATATTTTGGAAGACTCATATCTTTTTCAACAGAGAGCACTTTTGAAAGCTTAGACTCAATGAAAAACAGAGGCTTAGGGCTAAAAGGTAGGACAGCATTTTCAATTTACAGATTTGATAAAAGAGACAGAGCATTTGTCATAATCATGTTTCTTTTCATTTTTTTAACATTAACCGCATGGGCGCTTGACTATGCAATAATTCAGTATGATCCGGAAATTATAATAGTAAATAAAGATGCTGCTTCATATTTGTTTTACATTATTTATGCTTTTTTACTTTTAATGCCAACAGCATCAGAAGTTTTAATGAAGATGAGATTTAAGAAAGTTTGCGCATAAAAAGCAAACATTAATATTTAAAGAATTTTAGATTTGAATATAGATTAAATTTTGAAACTTATTAATTTATTAAATTTTAGGAGGGAAAATAATGAAAAAAATTTTGACACTTATTTTAACGATTGCGCTTGTCTTCTCCATGGGCTCTGCAGCATTTGCAGGAGAGACAAGTGATGAAAGCGCAAATCTTTCAAGTCAGGCAGATTCGATTACCTGCAAAGTTGCAATAAGCTTAATGGGTGGATTTGCTAAAACAAAAGATGGAGATAACTTAGCATATTTAGACGTTTCAGTTAGTGATGTTAATGGAAATGAAAAATATGATATTGATGATGTTCTCTATGCGGCTCATGAGCAGTTTTATGAAGGTGGAGCAGAGAAAGGATATTTATCAGAAGAGACTCAGTGGGGCTTAAGCCTAAAAAAAATGTGGGGATATGCTGGTGCTGACGTAAATGATGCATTTGGATATTATTTAAATGATTCACTAGCTTGGGGCCTTACAGATGAAGTTAAAGAAGGCGATTTTGTTTACGCATATATCTACAAGGATTCTACTTCCTGGTCTGACAAATACAGTTCTTTTGAAACAAAAGAGATTATAGCCGAATCTGGAGAAACCGTAACTTTGAAACTTCGTACATCAGAGCCAGATGAAAATTGGAACTATTCTAATCTTCCTTATGCATCGGCAATTATAACTGTAAATGGTATTGATGTTAAAGGTGAAACCAATGAAAATGGTGAAATTGAATTTTCTCTTGAAACACCGGGAACTTATCTGATTTCTTCAAAAGCCTCAAACGATGACATTTTAGTTCCTGCTGTTGCAGTTCTTACGGTTGAGGGAACAGCCCTTGATACAGTTTTAAATGACACAGCAAAGTATGTTTCAGAAAATACTGAAATAAGCAATGCTAATGAGTGGCGTGTAATGGCACTTTCAAAGGCAGGGCTTCTTTCAGATGAACAAAAACAGGAATTTTTTAAATCAGAAGAAGAAAAGGTGAAGGGAAGCCTTAAAGCTACATCATGCGAAACATCAATAATTTCTCTTGCACTTACAGGAAATTCAGTAACTGACATTGCAGGCAAAAACCTTTTAGACCTTCTAAGTGAAGCAAATGGTCTTGATGCAATTAATTCACAAATGTATGCACTTATAGCTTTAGACATGCATGACTTCGCGTTAAGTGAAGAAGCTTCAGCTAAATTAGATAAAGATGAAATAATAAAATCAATTATTGATGCACAGAAAGAAGATGGAGGATTCAGCTATTCTTCAGAATGGCCATCAGATGTCGATATGACAGCAATGGCAATTCAGGCATTGGCACCTTATAAAACAAGTGAAAATGTAAGTGAATCAATATCAAAAGCAAAAGATTTCATATTAAATAAATTAGAAAATGATGAAATCACATCTGCTGAAAGCTTTAGCCAAGTTTTAATGGCACTTTTTGCATTAGGAAGTGATGAATTTGATGCAGGTACTCTTGACAAGGTAACAAGCGGACTTCTTTCGTACTATAACGGTGATGGAAGATTTTGTTATAATTGTGAAGCAAATGAATTTTCAACGACTCAAAGTTATTATGCTTTAGTTTCTCTTAATTCTTATCTTAAAGATGGAACATATCTTTACAGTAAGACAGATCATAATAAAGTAACTGTTAAGGGAAAAGCTGCAACATGCACAGAAGACGGACTTACAAATGGAGAGAAATGTTCAATATGTAATGAAGTTTATGCAGAGCAGGAAGTAATTAAAGCAACAGGGCACCAGGTGAGCGGTAAAGCTGCAAGCGGTCTTTGCAAATGTTCAAACTGTGGTTTAATTGGATATTTTAGTGCAGGAAAACTTTTAACATCAAAAACAGGAATTGTAAAAGGCACATTAAACGGAAAGACAGCTTGGTACTATGTGAAAAAAGGTGTATATACTAAAGCAACCGGAATTGTAAAAAAAGCAAATGGTACTGATTCAAACTGGTATTATGTTAAAAATGGAGTTTACAAAAAGACTACGGTCCTTGCTAAAAAAGCAGGAAGCTCAAGCAGTACTAAATACTATGTTAAAAACGGAAAGTTTGTAAAGAAAACAGGCTTAGTAAAAGTAAACTCGAAATGGTACTATGTTAAAAAAGGAAAATTTGTAAAGAAAACGGGCTTCTTTAAGAAAGCAGGAAGCAAGAGTTCAAAAAAATATTATGTTAAAAAAGGCAAATTTAAAAAGGTGACTAAAACTGTAAAAGTAAACGGTAAAAAATATAAAGTTGTAAAGGGCGTTTTAAAAGGACGCGCATAAATAAAAAGCCTGATTTAAGTTTGAAAAATAAAAATGAAAAATAAGAAAAAGTTATACAACATAATAATGGTTGCTGTTATCTTAGTAATTGCCTTGGGATGCGTTTTTGGCATTGGTGCGGCAAAGGGCTGGTGGTCTAAGGAAAACGATGCAGATGCTTTAAATAAACAGGTTGCAGTAGAATCAGAAGTAACAAAAGAATTATCATCAGATGACTTAAAAGAGTCATCTGATGATAAAGACAAAGAAAAAGAGACTACGAAAAAATCCGAAAAAGAAACTAAAAAAGACTCTGAAAGCAAAACGTCTAAGTCTGAAAAAAAAGAGACGACTAAGTCTTCTGAAAACAAATCTAAAGATTCAAATTCAGAAAATGACACCGAAGACGCAAGTGAGCAAACGACTGCTGAAAATGTAACAACTAAAAAAAATAACGAAAGCGAGCGTAAGCAGACAACAACCACTAAGGCGGCCGAAACAAAAAAAGAAGCTTCTGAAAAAACGACAACCACTAAGGCAGCTGAAACAAAAAAAGAAGCTTCTGAAAAAGTTACAACAACAACCGAAGATAAAGAAACATGTAAATGCACGGTTGTAATCGACTGCTCAACTATTTTAAATAATAAGGACAAACTTAAATCATCAAAAGCAGCTTATGTTGGAAACGGAAAAATTCTTTCTAAGAAAATCTCATTCAGCGAAGGCGACACTGTTTTAAAAGTATTAAGAAAAGCATGTGATGCAAATAAGATTCAGCTTGAATATACAAATGATGGTTATGTTGAAGGCATAAATAATATTTATGAATTCGATTGCGGAAGTGATTCAGGATGGATGTTTAGAGTAAATGGAGTATTTCCAAATTACGGGGCAGGAAGCTATAAACTTTCTGATGGAGATACAGTGGAATGGCTCTATACCTGTGACCTAGGATATGACATAGGCGGAGGATATTAAGATTTTCCAAATTTAATTTAATGGAATTTGCGCACAGAAAAGATAATTATGCTTTTGGCTTTGCTGTAATCTTATCGAAAAGCTTGTTGTAAAGCCTGATGATATTTCCAATTACAATTGCCGCAATAACGCTTCCTTCTCTTACGCCCTGAAGCTGGCCTGTTGCAATGAAAGAAATAGCAACGGATGCAAGAATGTAAACGACATCAAAAAAGATTTTTACGTTTTCGAATTTAAATCCCGTGACAGAACTTATGGCACGGTTCATTGCCTCTCCGGCAAGCATTGCAACCTTGCCTTTAAGCTGAAGCCAGATTCCAAAAGCGACAACGAAACAGCTTGCAAACATTAGTAAAAGCTGACAGATGTAGTTAGAAGGATTAAGTCCGTCAAGGATGCTGCAGCAGAAGCTTGTCATGTAGCCAAAAACAAAGGCTAAGATGACCTGGATTATAATATCAACAATTCTGCATTTCTTTCTTATAAGAATAACCTGGATTGCAATCTGGACGAGACTGTAAATTGTAACTAAGGTTCCAAAAGAAACTTTAGTAATTATTAAAGAAAGAGTGTAAGGAACAGTGGAAACAGGCGACGTTCCAAGACCTGCTTTAGTCGACATTGCAACGCCTAAGGCTGCAATAAAAAGGCCGATTAAAAAGAGCAGGTAGCGCTTTATCCATTCTTTAGCTGAAAGTTTTTCGTTTTCCATAGTTTCCCTCACAACTTTTAAAGTATAGCACAAAAAGAACAAACGTGCTTAAATATTGCTTTTTTGTTTGGGTTTATTTTGTTAAAATAACAAGGAAATAAAAGACATAAAAATAAAAGGAAGAGAATTATGGTTGCCTGCGAGACCTGTGCATTTTTTGCATATGATGAAGAATATGATGAATATTACTGTGATGTTGGAATGGACCAGGACGAGGTCGCCCATCTTGTCATGAACAACTACAGAGAATGCCCGTATTATAGAAACGGCGATGAATACGAAACAGTACGGCATCAGATGTAAATAATTTAAAGCCATAGGCTATTAATCATAGCCTATGGCTTTTTTAATAATATTTTGGTTTGCGCGAGCAAAGTGAACAACGGTCTAATGTAAATGCATACTTGCAAGTGGATTTTATTCTTGAAATTGACAGCGGCGCGAGCAAGGGGGCACCAGATTCGAGGCGAGCGCATTTTTTCTGCGCGAGCATCGAATTTCTGGGGGATGCCTTGCGGGAGACCGCGTCAATTTTTTCAAACAAAGTTCACTTGCAAGTATGCATTAGTATACGGGATGCCTTGCTTGCGCAAACCAAAATATTACATAACAAGTTCTGCATGAGTAACTGTTAAGGCAACTTCGTTATCGAAAATACTTAAGATGCCGTCAGAAATGTTGACGAATTTATCTGAGCCGTTTAAATGATATTTAACCTGACCTTCTTTTAGTGCACCAATAACAGGGCAGTGGTTTGGAAGGATTCCAAGACCGCCGTCTTCTAATGGGACAAGAACGTAGTCAGTTGTTTCATCAACTACGACCTTGTCTGTAGCAATTATTCTTAAATGCATTTCTTTTTTGAATTCAGCCATTTTATTTTCTCAACAAAGTTTTATTAAAGATTAGTTGTTTTCCTTCTTATATTTTTCGTAAACATCATCAATTGTTCCGGTAAGAAGGAAGCACTGCTCAGGAATGTCATCGCAGTCGCCGCCTAAGATTGCCTGGAAGCCTTTTACAGTATCTTCAAGTTTTACATATTTTCCAGGGATTCCTGTAAATACCTCAGCAACATGGAATGGCTGAGAGTTGAATCTCTGAATCTTTCTTGCTCTGTTTACAGTTTCTCTGTCTTCTACACTTAATTCATCCATACCGAGTACGGCGATGATGTCCTGAAGATCTTTATATTTCTGAAGTACAAGCTGAACATCTCTTGCAGTTTTATAATGCTCATTTCCGATAACTTCAGGAGCTAAGGCTCTTGAAGTAGAATCAAGAGGATCAACAGCAGGGTAGATACCAAGCTCAGCAATCTCTCTTGAAAGAACCGTTGTCGCATCAAGGTGAGAGAATGTTGTTGCAGGAGCAGGGTCAGTTAAATCGTCTGCAGGAACGTAAACAGCCTGAACTGAAGTAATTGAACCGTTCTTAGTTGATGTAATTCTTTCCTGAAGAGCACCCATTTCAGTAGCAAGAGTTGGCTGGTAACCAACGGCTGAAGGCATACGTCCTAAAAGGGCTGAAACCTCAGATCCTGCCTGAGAGAAACGGAAGATGTTATCAATGAAAAGAAGAACATCCTGACCACTTCCATCACGGAATTCTTCTGCCATTGTAAGAGCAGAAAGAGGAACTCTTAAACGTGCTCCAGGTGGCTCGTTCATCTGACCGAAAACAAGGGCAGTCTTTTCGATAACTCCTGACTCTTTCATTTCATTCCAAAGGTCATTACCTTCACGGCTTCGTTCACCAACACCTGCAAAAACAGAGTAGCCGCCGTGTTCGTAAGCAATGTTTCTTATAAGCTCCTGAATAAGAACTGTCTTTCCAACTCCGGCACCGCCGAAGAGTCCGACCTTACCACCTCTTGTATAAGGAGCTAAAAGGTCGATAACCTTAATTCCTGTTTCAAGGATTTCAGTTGAAGGCTCAAGTTCAACAAAAGATGGAGCATTTCTGTGGATAGGAAGTCTTTTTGCATCAGGAACATCTGCCTCACCATCAATAGGGTCGCCTGTTACATTAAACATTCTTCCCAATGTTTTTTCTCCAACAGGAACAGTGATAGGAGAGCAGGTATCAATAGCTTCAATACCTCTTGAAATGCCGTCAGTAGAATTAAGTGCAACGCAGCGAACAGTGCTGTCACCTAAGTACTGGACAACTTCCATCGTAATTTTACGATTTTCTAACTGGATTACTATTGCGTTATATAATTCGGGAAGGTGAGATGCTGGAAATTTAATATCTACAACCGGTCCGATAACGCGTTTAACAATTCCGTTTTCCATTTTTTAAACCTCTAATTAGCTTTCTTTTTTCTTAAGCGCTGAAGCACCGCCAACAATTTCTGATATTTCATTAGTAATTGCAGTCTGGCGGGCCATGTTATAAAACTGCTGTAATTTAGCAATAAGCTTTTCTGTGCTGTCTGAAGCAGAGTTCATTGCATTAACTCTTGAAGTATGCTCTCCGACTCTTGCTTCTATCATAGTAAGATAAAGTTTGTTTGTTGTATAAATTTTAAGGAATTTATCTAAAACAGTTTTTGGATCAGGAAGGAAGAGTATTTCAACGCCAACGCCTTCACTTGATTCATCTTCGCTTTTTTCAGGAAGAGTAAGCGGAAGGAATTTAAAATCATAAGGCGTCTGCTTTAATGCAGAAACATACTTTTGATAAACTAAATGGATTTCATCATAATCTCCATTTAAGAATGCATTGATTAAATATTCTGAAACTAAAACAGCTTCTTCCTGATTAGGAGTGTCAGATAAATCATCAAAAGATTTTGCAGATGGAGCATTAAAACGTTTAAAGATTTCACTTCCCCAGCGTCCGCAGATTATTATCTCATAAGGACGGGTTTCTTTTGATAATATGTCTGAAAGAAAACGAACAACAGAAGAATTATAAGTTCCGCAAAGACCTCTGTTTCCAACGAAAACAACGTAAGCAACTTTTTTAACTTCTTCTCGTACTTCAAGAAGAGCAGAGCCTTCGTTTGCACCGCTTTCAAGCAAATGATCAAGGATTTTCTGATTGTCAGCATCAAAAAGGCGCATGGTGTTCATTGTGCCCTGAACTTTTCTGAGCTTTGATGCAGCAACCATCTTCATTGCTTTCGTTATCTGTTGTGTGTTCGTGATGCTTTTAATTCGACCACGAATAGCACGCATGTTGTTCATTTAAGTCTCCAGTGGATTTAAAGTAAATCCGATTTTATTTGTAATGTTCTTTAATATTTTCAATCATCATCTTAAGTTTAAGTCTGTCATCTTCAGAAAGCTTTTCGCCGCTCTGAATAGACTTTTTAATCTCAGGATGTTTAAAATCAAGCTCTTTAAGAAGAGAAGATTCAAATTTTGGAATATCAGCTAAATCAAGGTCATCGAGATAGCCTTCGTTTCCTGCAAAAATAATTGTTACTTCATCAGCAACATTCATAGGAACATACTGACCCTGTTTAAGGATTTCTGTCATATGTTCGCCTCGGTTGATTGTTGCAACAGTGGCTTTATCAAGGTCAGAACCAAAACGTGAGAAGGACTGGAGCTCTCTAAACTGAGCAAGGTCCATTCTTAAACGTCCGGCAATCTGCTTCATGGATTTAACCTGGGCAGCACCACCAACACGGGATACAGAAAGTCCAACGTTAATAGCAGGACGAACACCTGAGTGGAAGAGGTCTGTCTCAAGATAAATCTGACCATCTGTGATGGAGATAACATTTGTTGGGATATAGGCTGCAATGTCACCAGCCTGAGTTTCTATTATAGGAAGAGCAGTAAGGCTTCCACCGCCTAACTCATCACTAAGTCTTGCAGAGCGCTCTAAGAGACGTGAATGCAGGTAGAAAACATCACCCGGATAAGCCTCACGTCCTGGAGGTCTCTGAAGAAGTAATGAAAGTTCACGGTAAGCAACAGCCTGCTTACTCAAATCATCATAAATTATTAAAACGTCTTTACCGTTGTGCATGAAATACTCAGCAATTGAAGTAGCAGAGTAAGGAGCAATATAGAGCATAGGTGCAGGTTCTGATGCACTTGCTGAAACAACGATAGAGTAGTCCATTGCTCCGTGCTGTTTTAATTTTTCAACAACACTTGCAACAGTAGATTCTTTCTGGCCGATAGCACAGTAAACGCAGATTACATCCTGACCTTTCTGGTTAATGATAGTGTCAATTGCAATAGCAGTTTTACCTGTCTGACGGTCACCAATAATAAGCTCTCTCTGGCCTCTTCCGATAGGGATTAAAGCATCTATGGCTTTTATACCGGTCTGAAGTGGTACAGAAACGCTCTTTCTTTCAACGATAGTTGGTGCAGGGCTTTCTACAGCTCTGTATTCAGTTGTGGCAATGTCTCCGGCACCATCGATTGGATCGCCCATGGCATTTACAACACGTCCAATCATAGCATCACCAACAGGAACTTCTAAGATTTTTTCAGTTCTCTTAACGATGTCGCCTTCTTCGATGTGCTCGTAGTTACCCATAAGCACGGCACCGACATTGTTTGAGTCTAAGTCCTGAACCATTCCTTTAAGACCACCAGGGAACTCAAGCATTTCTCCTGACATGCAGTCTGAAAGACCTGAGATACGGCAGATGCCGTCGCCTAAGCTGATTATCTTTCCTGTCTGGAAAACGTCAATATCGTTTCCTGCATTTTCTAAGCGGCCTTCAATGTTTTCAGTAACTGATTCGCCTCTTGTACGCATGTCAACGTCTTTTTTAAGCTGTTCAAGCTGGTGCTCTAATGTACCGTCGTAAACAGTGTCTCCAACCTGCATTTTTACACCGCCTAAAAGCTCAGGAT
>R19__coassemble_487_pt1 | contig 17795 bp, 14 predicted proteins | sample R19__metabat2_low_PE_008 | metagenome-assembled genome bin R19 | reverse complement strand
TAAAAAAATTTAAAAAAGTAACTAAACCTTATAAATGCCGCCTTTTTCATTTTAAAAAAAGTTTTGAAAAAGACGGTTTACAAATATGAACAAAAGCCTTGAGGGCAGGAAAGCGTCCCTGTCCTTCCGGGCTTTTTTTAATTGCAATTTTTTAAAGGAGGAACAAATGAAAACAAATAAAAATGACATTACATTAAATGATGCCCTTTTACTTCAAAGAAAACTTTACAACATGTCAACAGATGATGTGTTGACAATGTTTACTAAAAAATATAAAAATATACCAATGGCAGAGGTGTTCGATAAGATACTTATGCATTCAAAACAATATTATCTTAAAAAGCACAAATACAAAATTGCTTTGGGCAGTGACGGAAGATACCGGACCCGAGTCCATTACCCAAATGGAAAAGTAAAGCAGGTAACTGCAAAAAGCAAAAAGGACATTGAAAAAATAATAATCAACCACTACAAAGATATCGAAGATGTTTACACTATCGAGATGCTTTTCTCTGATTACATTGAGGACAGAAAAAAATATGTAAGAAACTCAACAATTCAGCGTGACAAAATAACTTACAACCGCATGTTAAAAGACACGCCGATAATAAAGAAAAACATCAGGGACATTACGGTAAAACAGCTCAGCGATTTCTGCAGGGAGACAATAATCAGACTGAACCTGAACAAAAAATCTTACAGTCTTCTTAAGACTCTCTTAAATGCTTTCTGGGATTTTGCATATGAGAACGGCTACGCTGCTTCAAACATTGCCAGAAACATGAGAAGTTTTTCCAGGGTTTTCTTCTGCTTAAACGGTGACCTGGATGTTGATGAACTGAACAGCAAATATTCAGATAACAGCTTATCAAGAGGTGTCAAAAAGGCAGAAGTTCTCCCTCAGTATTACAACGCCTCTGAAGAAGCCCGGCTTATCGAAACGTGTCTTGATCTTTATGAAAAAAGATCTAACACCGCATACCTTGCGATAATCATGAATTTCTGTCTTGGCTTAAGAATAGGAGAACTTGTTGCCCTTAAACCATCAGACTTCAATTTTGACACAGGCTATGTGCATGTTCAGCGCAGGGAAATAACTGACACCGACCTCGAGAAAGGAAAACGGACTTTCAGGATTTCTCCTAAAATGAAAAACCCTGACTCTAATCGTTTTATTCCGATCTCGCCTGTATGCAGAGCTATTTTTGACATGGTAGTTGAAGATAATGAAAAAAGAGGACTTGAAAGCGAATTTCTTTTTAATTCTTTTACTAAAGGTGAACGCATGAACTCTACTTCAGTAGACAGGGCTCTTGATTATGCAAATAATGCTGCAGATCTCAAGCAGCGCTCAATCCACAAGATAAGAAAAACTGTCTTAAGCCGTCTTGATATGAGCAGACAGTTCACCCTTGAAATGATAAGAGAACTCGCCGGACATTCCAGAGAATCCATGGTCCTTTATACTAATTATTTTTATACTATTGAGGGCTTAGAAGGCATCAGAACGTGCGAAAACTTCGCTGATGTAGTTGAGTTTAAAATTCCTGACATTTTTGGCAAAAACGCCTTTAAGGGCACCTCAGAGCCCTTAATAATACCTTTCAGAAAGATTGTCTGAGGACCCCGAAAAATCTTTAACACTTTTAACAATTTTCCGAAAATAGCAAATCGCGGAAACCCGCATAAACACTGGCTTCCGCGACCGTCAAAAACGGAGAAGGAGGGATTTGAACCCTCGCGCCGGTCTCCCGACCTACACCCTTAGCAGGGGCGCCTCTTCGGCCTCTTGAGTACTTCTCCAGATTCCAAAGTCTGAATGCTTCCCTTAGGAAACATGCGACCTATTTAGTTTTAGTCTTATTAAAAGACCGCTTATAACTTTACACGATTTTAATTATTAAATCAAGTTATTTTCAAATTTTTATTTCTTTTTAAAACTTGCGATTTTAGTTATCACGCCACACCCCTAGATATTTCAACTTTACACAAATATGCAGGAAACAAACGGGCAGGAGCTTTTTGCTTCCTGCCCGATTTAGCGTATTATTTAATTTTCGTCAGATTTTAGTTATCACTATCTGAGTCATCGTCGTCTGATGATGGATCAATTGGCTGATCTTCACTTCTTGAAACTAAGATGAGTGTTGTAATCTTAACATTCTTGTCTCCGCCATCTTCATTCTTGTCTACAACAAATTTAACAACATCACCTTCCTGTGGAGAGTAGCCTGCTGCAATTGTCATGTCGTCTGAAGGCTGGATTGAAATAGTGTTATCTTTTCCAACTTCAACATCAGGGAATTCTTTGTTAAGTTTTGTTACACTGCTATCATCTAACTGAATCTCATAATAGTCGCCTACTGAAAGAATAGTACCTTTGAGGTTGTAGCTTGGTCTCTTTACAAGTGTCAGTGTAAGCAATGTATTAGATGAACCATCGTATGTAAGCTTAACAGAGTCGTTAACTCTTGGATAGTATCCCAAAGGAATGGTTGTTTTTCCATTGATTGCTAAAGTAACAGTTCCGTTTTTCTTAGTGTCAACAGTAATGCTCGCGCCCGAACTGAAAGCAGTAATTGTTCCTTTATCAGAAACTTTCTTTGCCTTAGTTGTTGTTTCCTTAGTTGTTGTTTCTTTAGTTGTCTTTTTCTTAGTTGTTGTTTCTTTAGTTGTTTTCTTTTCAGTTGTTGTCTCTTTAGTAGTCTTCTTTTCTGTTGTAGTTTCTTTCTTAGTTGTAGTTGTTTCCTTCTTAGTTGTTGTTTCTTCTTTCTTAGTTGTTGTAGATTCTTTTTCGGATTTTTTCTTTATCTTCTTGCAGTAAATTTTTGTTGCAAGAGGGTTCGATTTTAAATCACCTGAATAAGCAACAGTCGCATAAACATTCTTTGCATACTTATCACCAGTGTAAACAGTATTTTCATCTGTTTCAAATGTGTATGAAGCGTTGTCCGTCTTAAGAACGAAAGTAGTTCCTTCTATCTTAGTGATCTTACCTGCAACAACCTGAGTATCTTCAGATTCTGCTTTGTAAAGTACATAAACTAACGTTGCAGCAGTTTCTTCATCTGCAATTTCACCATCAAAAACAACCATTACTTCGTCGCCAACAGCTGCTGTTGTATCTTCTCCTTCGATAACAGTTGAATCATTAATCTTAAATGTTGCACCGTCATTAGAGAAATATTTAACAAGAAGATATCCTTCATCGTTATAAGCAACAGTTCCGTAAACATAATGATTTTCAACTTCCTGATTTTCAGAAATCACTTCAATATTTTTTGCAATAGGTGTTTCTGATAAGTAGCCCTCGTATGAAATGCTTACTTCGTCACCATGAGTAAGTGAATCAGGAACATTAGTTTCGTCGTCAGTTGCAAATGTAACTGTAATTGCATCAGAAGTTATTGTGATGAATCCATTTTCTGCATCAGAGTCAACTAAAACTCCTTCAAAAGCATAATCATCCTCTTCTTCCTGTTTCTCAGTTGTCTCTTCTTCTGTTGTGGTTTCAGCCGTTGTTGTTTCGGCAGTTGTTGTCTCTCCACTACCACCACATCCGGCACATCCACCAGAGCTTCCATTACTTCCACATGCAGTAAAGAGCGACATCGCCATTATTGCAGAAAGTAAAAGTACTAAAAATTTTTTCATAATATCTTCTCCTTGTTTTTTCGTCTAATGTCTCTTTTAAAGACTTTAGATTTTATATATGCATAAACATTTAGCATATAAACCAGCAAGTTACATAAAATATAAATTTACTAGCATTTCTTCTATTATTTTAATTATATCTAAATCAAAGTTTTTAGTCTATCTATTTATTTTGAATTTTCTTTCTCACTTCATCTATCGAAAGATTATTTTCTTTTGCAATCTTTAAAAGATCGTCATGTTCAATTTTTTCTTTCCTTACGCCAAAACCTTCGGAAATCTTTTTCCTTACAATTCCAAATGGCGTTTCTATTTCTTCTTCTCTTCTTTCAAGAACATATCTCTTGCTTAAAGTCTCTCTTATTCCAATTGTTGTTGTGTGCTTAAAAATAAGCCCGGCCATCTTTTCTTTATCTTCTGGTTTCGAAAGAACTGTAAGCAAAAATCCCGCCCTTCCTTTTTTCATTGTGACAGCAGTTGTGAAAACTTCTAGAGCACCTTCTTCTCTTAAAATTTCAGAAGCAAAAGATAAATCTTCTGGTGTCATGTCATCTATGTTACATGAAAGCTTGGCAACTAAATTCTCGCAAGCCTTGCCAGAAGCTTCGCATTCATTTTCACCCAAAGTCTCTCCGAGCAAAACTCTTACTGCATTAAGCCTTTCAAAATCTTTCTTTCCAAGGCCAAACCCCGTCTTTTCAATCTTCATTAACGGCATTTCTTTAAATTCATCTGCGAAAGTTTTAAGAAGAGCCGCGCCAGTCGGGGTGCAAAGCTCGCTTTTAATTTCGCCTCCGTAAATTGGAATGCCTTTTAAAATGAAAACAGTCGCAGGCGCCGGAACAGGAAGCGTTCCATGAGCACATTTAACAAATCCCGCGCCAACATGAACAGGTGATGCAATTATTTTTAAAGGCATAAGCTCTTCAAAAAGCATTGCGCAGACAGTAATGTCAGCCACAGCATCCATCGCGCCAACTTCATGAAAATGAATTTCTTCTACCGGTTTTCCATGAGCATTACTTTCAGCCTCGGCAATCAGTTTATAAACATTTAAAACATCTGTTTTAACCTTATCTGAAACATCAAGACGACCCACAATATCTTCAATGTCTTTTAAACTTGTGTGATGGTGAGTGTGCTCATGGCCTTCATGTGAATGTTCATGCATATGTCCTTCATGCATATGTCCTTCATATGAATGTTCATGCATATGATCTTCATGCGTGTGTTCATGCTCATGACTTTCATGCATATGCTCATGCCCACCTTCTTCAGAACCGTTTACCAAAACATGAAACTTAGTTCCTTCGATTCCGCATTTTTGTGCACGCTCCATATTCATCTGTACGCCAGAAATTTTAAGTGCATTAATTTTTTCAATAATTTTTTCTTTATCTTCTATAAGTTCAAAAAGTGCAGCCGCAAGCATGTCCCCTGCAGCACCCATCTGACAGTCTATGTATAATGTCTTCATGATTTTTTCTCCATGTGGTTAATTCTGCTTGCAAGAAATCCTGCGCCAAAACCATTGTCAATATTAACAACCGAAACTCCGCTTGCACAGGAATTAAGCATCGAAAGAAGGGCCGAAAGTCCTTCAAAGGCAGCGCCATATCCAACGCTTGTCGGAACCGCAATTACAGGGCAGTCCACAAGCCCTCCGACAACGCTTGCCAAAGCGCCTTCCATTCCTGCGATTGCAATAACAACCGATGCTGAAAGCAGTTTTTCTTTTTGTGCAAAAAGCCTGTGAATTCCTGCAACCCCTATGTCGTAAAGTCTTTCAACCTTATTTCCATAAAATTCAGCAGTAATCGCAGCTTCTTCTGCAACCGGTATGTCACTTGTGCCGCCTGTGGCAATTACAATCGTTCCAAGGCCAGTTGCCTTAGGCATTTCTCCAACAATTCCTATTCTTGCATCTTCAAAATATTTGAATTCAATTTCTTTCTCAAGCTCTATCGCCTTATCTTTATCAAGGCGCGTTACAAGAATTTTCTCCTGGTTATTTTCCTGCATCGTTTTTATTATCCCTGAAATCTGTGAAGATGTTTTTCCCTCGCCATAAATAACCTCAGACTTCCCTTGAGTAAATTTCCTTTGCAGGTCGACCTTTGCATAGCCCAAATCCTCAAACGGCTTCTGTTTAAAATAAAGAAGCGCCTCATCAACCGAAACAGAGCCATCCTTTACCTTATTTAAAATCTCTTTTGTATCGTTCATAACCTCTCCAAATATACCTTTATTGGCTTTGTTTTATATTCTATAAGTTGCACGCAAAGCATATATAAACATTTTGAGCGAGCATGATGAATTTCTTGCGTTGCAGGGCCGATTTTCGAGGTAAAATTTTCCGTCTACGGGACCTCGAAAATTTTATGTTGTAATTTCAAAAAGGCCATCAAGGGCTTTTTGAAATCCAACAGGCCGAAGAAAATCGGCAATGCAATGTTAGAAATTCACAGCGCAGCGGTTTATGTTTATATATGCTTTGCTGCAACTAGCAGATTTTCAAAACAACTTCAACAACTTATTATAATCAAGCTTCTCATCAAGATAAAAATCCGCAATCGCCATCATTTCCCCTTGAGAATCCTTCGCCGCCTCATCATAAACAGCAGCCGTTTTGAATCCGGCTTCGTTCGCCGTTACAATTGACTTTAACGTATCTTCAATAACTAGCGTTTCCGAAGGCTTAGTATTTGTAAACTCACAAGCCTTAAGGAAAACATCCGGCTTATGCTTGCTAACACCGACTTCCTGCGTCGAAACAACGCCTCCAATCAAATCTTCAATGCCCGTTCTCTTCAAAGCCTTTAAAGCAAGTGGCTTATCAGTCACAGTTGCAATTGCAGTCGGGATATTTCTCTCTTTTAATTTAAGAAGAAATTCCATCATCCCCTCTTTAAGTTCAACATGATTTTCATAAAAAATATCAGTCTGCTCAAGGATTCCTTTTCCGATTTCATCAACCGAATGCGGCAGATTATAATTTTCTTTTAAGTAAACTTCCGCATCCTCTAAAGACATGCCGATAAACTTTTTCCCAAGGTCCTCCGTCGGCTCAATTCCAAGCGACCTTAAATACCACGCGCCAATCGAATTCCAAAAAGGCATCGAGTCCATTATCGTCCCGTCCATATCAAATACAACTGCTTTTAATTTCATCCTTATATCCTTTATCAGCAAGTGCAAATTTTATCTGCCCTTGCTTATTATTTAAAACTTTTAATCGTTCAATTTTGAACAGACAACCAAAAGAGTGCCCTCTTTAACTTCAATCGCAACTTCATTACTTTCAAAGGAATTGCTTACTCCAATCGGGAAGCTGTTTGTTAAAGTTAAATTGTCTGCTTCATACTCAGCACCCTTAATTGAAACGCCTTTGCTTTTATCGCTTAAAGAAAAAACAGAAAGTGAAAAGCAATCCTTTTTTGGAACAGAAATTTTCGAATCAGAAAAAGCAACCATCTCTTCTTTTTCTTCTATTAAAAAGGCCTTTGCCTTATTCTGCGCAATCCACTTAAGAGTCTGAAGGTTTGCAATCAGATGATCTGCCCTTCCTCCTAACGCGCAGCAGATTGAAATATCTTTAAATCCTCTTTCAATCGCAAGGCGAGCTGCAAGCATAGTATCCGTATCGTCTTTCTTTTTCGGAAACCTTATTACTTCCATTTCAGAATCCGGCCCTTCTTTAGAAAGCGAGTCAAAATCACCGATAACAACGTCCGGCCTGATTCCTAACGCCCTTGCATTATCAAGCCCATGATCGCAAGCAATAATTAAATCAAAATCACTTTCATCAATATTTATTTTTCCTGCTTCACCGCCTGAAATTATCAGACATTTTTCACTTTCCAAATCCCCTTACTCCTCTTACTTAACAGCGCACTTCACAGCGCAGCGGTTTATATTTATATATTTACCAAACTGGTTTTACGCATAAACATATATAAACATTTTGAGCGAGCATGATGAATTTCTTGCGTTGCAGGGCCGATTTTCGAGGTAAAATTTTCCGTCTACGGGACCTCGAAAATTTTATGTTGTAATTTCAAAAAGGCCATCAAGGGCTTTTTGAAATCCAACAGGCCGAAGAAAATCGGCCATGGAATGCTTAGAAATTCACAGCGCAGCGGTTTATGTTTATATATGTTTATGTACAAAAACCAGTTTTGTAAATATAAAACAAGTTAAGCAGCTATATTTTATCATATCTATAATAAAAAAACTGTGCTAAAATATTTTTCATGAAGAACAATAAAGAAAACAACGATATAAGCAAGCTGCGCAGGCTTTTCACATTTAGATCAATCGACTCTAAAATATTTTTGTGCTGTCTTGTAAACTGCATAGTTTTAATTTTCATAATTATTTTAGTCCTTGTAACTTCCATGAACAATATAACAAAAGACATCACTTTATCCACAATAAAGTCAGATATCACCCACATGGAAGATATCATTACAGATCACTCCTCAGCAGACTGGGAAGTAAAAGACGGCGGCCTTTACTGTAACAATATTTTTATCGGTGACGGAACAGAAGAAAACGCAAATCTTGCGCTTTTTACAGAAACAGAAACAAAAACAGGAACCTTCTGCTACGCTTTTATTAAGACAAATGATGATGCACTTGGCTGGTTTGGCGATAATGATACCGGTTACGAAGAAGGCCACTATGAAAGAGTTGCAGGCACAACATTAGGACCTAACGGAGAGTCTTTAATCGGAACATACATCTCAAAAGATGTTGCAGATGCCTTAGATGCAGACGGAGAATACTCTGGTGAAGCAAATGTTGCAGGCTCTTCTGTTTACTGCTATTACAAAGCTTTGTATAACAAAGCCGGAGAAATTGTTGGTGCAATCGTTGTTGGAAGAAGCATGGAAGACATGAAGCAGCTTGTAAGAAATGCTTCAACAAGCATGTTTGTAATTATTATCATAATTATCTTACTTACAGGCATTGCGATGATCTTAATAACTCACAAATGGATTAAATCTGTAAACAAAACGCAGGCCTATCTGAAACGAATAGGAGATGGTGAATTGCCTGACGACCCGCTTGTTCTAAACTCAAGAGACGAGATAAGTGATGTTGCGGTAAGCGTAAATGACATGGTTAAATCGCTAAAAGAAAAGAAGCGAATCGGAGCCGAGCTTAATACTGCAAAAGATATCCAGGCGAACCTCCTTCCAAAGACCTTCCCTGCTTTCCCTGAAAGAAACGACTTTGATCTTTACGCAAGCATGACCCCTGCAAAAGAAGTTGCCGGAGACTTCTACGACTTCTTTATGACAAACGACAATAAACTTGTTGTCGTTATTGCCGATGTTTCAGGAAAAGGAATTCCTGCAGCGCTTTTCATGGCTACAACAAGAACGCTTATCAAAGACCATGCAAACGAGGACCTCACTTCATCAGAAGTTCTTACAAAAACAAATGCTCTGCTTTGCGAAGGAAATCCTTACGGTTTCTTTGTAACAGCATGGCTTGGAATCATCGACCTTGAAACAGGCGAAATAGACTTTACTAATGCAGGTCATAATCCACCTTTAATTTTAAAGAATGGTGAATTTACATACTTAAAAACAAAGCCGAACTTTGTACTTGCAGGAATGAATGGAATCATCTACAAAAACGAACATTCAAAACTTGAAAAAGGAGACATCCTTTTCCTTTACACAGATGGCGTTACAGAAGCAACTGACGCAAATGACAACCTTTATGGCGAAGAAAGACTTCTTTCATATCTTTCTGAAAATTATAAAGACTTCTCAATGCAGGAAATCTGCGAGGGGCTGAAAAAAGATGTGGATGAATTTGTTGGAGATGTAGAACAGTTTGACGACATAACAATGCTTGCGCTTAAGTACTCTGGCGGCGGAATTGCACACTACGAAAAATCCTGTGTCGCAAGCGTTTCCAACATCGAAACCTTAACAAACTTTGTAAACGAGCGTTTAGAAAAGCACAACATTCCAATGAAAACAGTAACTCAGCTTAACGTTGCAATGGATGAAATCTTAAGCAATATCGCTTTTTATGCATATCATGGAAGCACAGGTTCTGTACGAATGGTAATTGAGGTTCCGGCAGATGAGAAAAAAGTCGTACTTAAATTCGTAGACGGCGGAATGCCTTACAACCCGCTTGAAAAAGAAGATCCTGATGTCACACTTTCTGCAGAAGAGAGAAAAATCGGCGGACTTGGAATCTTCATTGTCAAGAAAACAATGGATAAGGTTGATTATGAATTTAAGAATGGAAAAAACATTCTTACTTTGACAAAATACGTATAGAAATGTAATATAGAAGAAATAAAAAGCAAATAAACTTTAACCAAAAGGGGAAATAAAAATGACAATCACAAAAACTGTTGAAGGAAGCAAATTAATAATCGGTGTTGAAGGACGTCTTGACACAAACACTTCTCCTGAATTAGAAAAAGAACTTTCTACTTCTCTTGATGGAGTTACTGATTTAATTTTCGATTTCACATCACTTCAGTATGTTTCATCTTCAGGACTTCGTGTTCTTCTTGCAACACAGAAAAACATCAACTTAAAAGGCGGCAACATGGTCGTTAAAAACGCAAATGATGAAATAACAGAAGTCTTTGAAATAACAGGCTTCGACCAGATTCTTACACTTGAATAAGGCTATCTATTTTAAGTAACAATTTTTAAAGGCTGACACTTTTATGTGTCAGCCTTTCTTGTCCATAAGTGCGTCAGAGTTTCATTTTCTTACTATTACGTACCCAAATAACAAAAATATCAATTTTTTCTTTTTTCCCTCTTGACAACAGGGCTTATCTGGTTTATTATATCAGCAAGTTAGCCGAAGCTAACCGTATCTAACAATACCGCGAAACATATCAACAACTATTCCCTGCTCTAGGCAGTTTTTTCATTCTCCAGCGGTTAGTTGCGGCTAACTCCCGATATTAAAAATTATCGTAAAGTAAAAGAAGGCTTACTCCTAAACGCCTTCTTTTTTTGTGCGGATCCTGCCTACTACTCGCTTTCCAAATGCACTCCTTTTTTATGCAAAACATACATTTCCCTTTGTATATTTTTTAACATTTTATCGTTGCTTATGTATTTTTATTGTGCTATAATTTTGCACGAATCGAGACTCACTTGTTTAAACGTTATTTTAAAGGAGTTTTTGTACTATGACAATCACAGACGTAAGAATTCACCTTATGTCAAAAGAAGGTAAGATGAAAGCCGTTGCATCAATTACAATAGACAATGAATTCGTTGTTCACGACATCAAAATTATCGATGGTGACAAAGGCTTATTTATCGTAATGCCTAGCCGCAAAACAAACGAAGGCGAGTACAGAGACATTGCTCATCCTATCAATTCTGAGACTAGAAGCAACATTCAAAGTCTCATCCTTTCGGCGTACGAAAAAGAGGTTGCAAATGCCCCTACAGAATTTTAATTAATTTCAAATTTGCCAGAAAACTCAGACATCGCCACCTTAATGGTGGCCTAATCTGAGGATTCAAAAAAACGAGTGCGAGATTGGTAATGCTGCCTTTATTGGCGGCATAATTTTTAACAAACATATTTAATTTAGTAAATAAGAAAGTAAAATTAACAATGTCTACTATAAATAAAATAATTAATGAAAATCAAAAAATTCATTTTATTGGAATTGGCGGAATTAGCATGAGTGCTATCGCCAATGTTTTATTGTCTCAGGGATTTAAGGTTACTGGGTCTGATTTTAAAGAAAGCGCCATGCTTGATGACTTAAGAGCAAACGGCGCTGAAATTTTTGTTGGCCATAGAGCATCTAATATTTCAGATGACACCGCTTTAGTTGTCTACACTGCTGCTATCCATCCGGATAACCCTGAACTTAAAGAAGCTGCCTCAAAGGGAATAAAAACTTTGACCCGCGCCGACTTCTTAGGAATGCTCATGAAAGATTTTGGTCAGGCAATCTGTGTTTCAGGAACTCATGGTAAAACAACTACCACTTCCCTTCTTTCTCAGATTTTAATTGACGGCAAGACGGACCCTACAATAATCGTAGGCGGAATAGTTCCTTTCTTAAATGGAAATCTTAAAATCGGAAAAAATGACTATTTCCTTACAGAAGCATGCGAATACACAAACAGCTTCCTTTCGTTTTTCCCTACAATTTCAATAATCTTAAATGTCCAGGCAGATCACATGGACTTTTTCAAAGATTTAGATGACATAAGAAACAGCTTCAGACAGTTTGCGGCCTTAACAGATGAAAAAGGCTGCTGCATAATAAATGGTGAAATTGAAAATCTTGATTATATAATCAAAGATGCTAAAGCTAAAATCATTACTTTTGGTATTGACGGAGATTATACTTTCACTGCTAAAAACATTGATTACGACGAAGACGTTCATCCTTCATTTGACGTTTATAAAGAAGGCAGTCTTTTAGGAAGCGTAAGTCTTAAGATTCGCGGCACTCACAATGTTTCAAATGCTCTTTCTGCGATTGCATGCGCTGATGCTTTAGGAATTCCTTTTGAAACAACTAAAGAAGCCTGCGCAAAATTTGAAGGCGTAGAAAGACGATTTGATGTCTTAGGAAAGTTAGGCGGAGCAACTGTTGTAGACGACTACGCTCATCATCCTGACGAAATAAAGGCAACTCTTAAAACAGCCTTAGATTTCCCTCATAAAAAGCTCTATGTAGTTTTCCAGCCACATACTTACTCAAGAACCAAGGCTTTTCTTGACGAATTTGCAGAAAGCTTAAGCCTTGCAGACTGCGTTGTTTTAACTGATATTTACGCAGCAAGAGAGAAAAACGATGGCTCTGTTTCATCCGATGACATAAGACAAAGAATTGAAAGATTAGGAACTGAATGCTATTATCTTCCTTCTTTTGGAGAAGCAGAAGACTTTTTATTAGAAAATTTACTGCCTGATGATTTGTTAATAACCATGGGCGCCGGAGATGTGGTAAATATAGGCAAAAACCTGCTCGGAAAATAATTATCCACTTTTTCCACATTTATTTAACTTTTTGTTACATAAAAAATGCATATTTTAAAAAACTTATTGACACAAAAAACCGTGTAAAATCGCCATTTTCAAGTGGCGATTTTTCTTTCAAAACAGGCCTTAAAGTTTTCCACCTTATGCACATTTTCCACTTTATGCCAATTGTTAAGGTTTTCGATTTTCGGGCTATTTGCAACAAAAAAAATTTGTGTTATATTGTTGTCCTACCAAAGAAATTTTCGTTCTTAATGAACTGATTAAGGATAAACATAATGAGTAACTTTATAATTCAAAAAGATGGTTTTACAAGCTACACCTGCGTCTCGAACTGCTTTATTGAGCGCTATATGCCAAAGGCGCCGGGTGAATTTGTTAAAATCTATATATACCTGCTTAAATGCATAGAAGAAGAAAAAACCGAGCTTTCAATTTCAAAGATTGCAGATGCATTTGAAGATACTCAGAAAGATGTAATAAGGGCAATGAAGTACTGGGAGAAAAAAGGACTTTTAAAGCTTTCGTTTGACGGCAAAATCTTAACTTCTCTTAAATTAGTTTCCCTCTCAAACGTCCCATCAGAGGAAAACTTAAACGCAAGAGTTGCTGAAAAGGTTGTTGTAAATATTACACCATCAGATGAAACAGCTAGCCTTCCGAAAAATGATTCGGATGCAACCGAAAGCATTATAAGCGAAGAGACTTCAATTCCAGAGAAAAAGGCCTACACCCTTGATGAGGCTTCAAAATTAATGGAAAACGATGAAATAAGCCAGTTGATTTACGTTGTTCAGCAGTATTTAGGAAGAACCCTAACGGAATCAGACCTTGATTCAATTTTATACTTCTATGACGGCTTAAAACTTCCTTTAGATGTTATTGATTACTTGTTTGAGTACTGCGTTTCTCTTAAAAAGAAAAACATGCGCTACATCGAAAAAACTGCAATTAACTGGGCAGAAAGAGGCATAACTTCAGTAAATGCAGCTAAATCATTAAATGTGATTTATAACGAAAATGCCTACCCTGTCATGAACGCTTTTGGCCTTTCAGGAAGAAAACCGTCGAAAAACGAGCTTTCTTTTATTGAAAAGTGGTCTCTGTCTTATGGCTTTTCAACAGAAGTAATAACGCTTGCCTGCGATAGGACAATCTCAAGCATCCACCAGCCAAGCTTTGAATATGCAGATGCAATATTAAAGACTTGGAAATCGGCCGGAGCAATGAACTTAAAAGACATCGAAAAGCTTGACGAAGAACGCGCCAAAAAAATTGCTGAAAAAACAGAGTCCCAAAAGCAGATTAGTAAAAAAACCATTAAACATGACTACATTCAGCATAACTATAACTATTCAGAAATAGCAAAGGCTCTTACAAATAAATGTTAGAATCAGAAAAATTTGAAAAAATACTTGAAGAATATGCTGCTAAAAGGACTTTGGCAGAAAAAAAGGCTTCAGAAAAAAAAGATGATATATACTTCAAGTTGCCTAAATTAGACAAAATAGATAAAGAAATTGCAAGACTTTCAATGGAAAGTGCAAAGGCAAGAATAAGGAAAAACGACTTAGACTTTAACCTTCGCGAAAAGACAGATGAGCTGCTTAAAATAAAAAGAGATCTCTTACATAAAAACGGTTTCACTGAAAAAGATCTCGAACCCGTTTATGACTGCCCCACCTGTAAAGACACAGGATTTACAGAAACTGGCTACTGCAGCTGTCTTAAAACGAAAATTGTTGACTCCTTATATGACCAGATGCCCACAAAAGAGCTTCTTAAAAAAGAGAATTTCAAAACTTACTCATTCGAATACTACTCTAACGAAATTCCAAAAGGAGAAAACCTTAGCCCATTAACCACAGCAAAAAAAGTTGTTTCAAGTGCTCGGGAATTTATTGCAAACTTTGAAACATCAAGCGAAAATCTCCTGATTAACGGCCCGACAGGAGTTGGAAAAACTTTTCTTTGCAACTCAATAACAAAGGAACTGCTTGACAAAGGTCACTTTATAATCTACCTTACAGCAGGAAAGTTTTTTGAATTGCTTGGTGATTCAACTTTCAACAAGAATTTATCAAATGGAGATTTTGTCTCTGAAAACATTTTCAAATGCGACCTTCTTTTGATTGATGACTTAGGAACAGAGCTTATGACAAGATTTGTAGAGTCGATGCTCTTTGAAGTTGTAAATGAAAGAATTTTGCAGGGAAAACACACGGTCATTTCTACTAACTTAAGTCTTGACCAGATTGGCGAACGCTATGGTGACAGAATTTTTTCAAGATTCTGTGGATCATATACTTTACTTAGCCTTATAGGCGATGATATTCGTATCAAGAAAGGATTGGGAAAATAATATGTTACGAGAAGAAATCGTTATCGAATCAGCTCCTGTAGGACCACTTGGCATCCTCCCTTTAAAGAGCTGTCAGAAACTTGGTGAGGATATTAACTACTATATCTCAAATTGGCGCAGCAATCGTCAAAGCGAGCACAAAGGCACTCTTGCACTTTACGGCTATGAGAGAGACTCTTATATTATTAATGCCGAAAATCCACGTTTTGGCTCAGGTGAGGCAAAAGGTCTGATTCATGATTCTATAAGAGGAATGGACCTTTACATCTTAGTAGATGTCTGCAATCACAGCCTTACATATTCTCTTGCCGGAAAGACAAACTATATGTCACCTGATGACCATTTCCAGGATTTAAAGAGAATCATTGCTGCAACAGGCGGCAAAGCAAGAAGAATTTCTGTTATAATGCCTTTCCTTTATGAAAGCAGACAGCACAGAAGAACAACAAGAGAATCTTTAGACTGCGCTATGGGTCTTAAAGAACTCTACCAGATGGGCGTTGACTCAATCATAACTTTTGATGCCCATGATCCACGTGTTATAAATGCAGCACCACTTAATGGCTTTGAAAATATCAAACCTTCTTATCAGTTCCTTAAAAACCTTTGCAAGGCAGAAAACGACTTAAAGTTTGACAAGGATCATCTGATCATTATTTCTCCTGACGAAGGTGCAATGGAAAGATGCGTTTACTTAGCATCTATCTTAGAAGTAGAAATGGGTACATTCTACAAGAGACGTGACTACTCAGTAGTTAAAAGCGGAATGAACCCTATTGTAGCTCACGAGTACTTAGGTCCTGACCTTAACGGAAAAGACCTTATCATTATCGATGATATGATTTCATCAGGCGGAAGCATGCTTGATACATCAAAGGCACTTAAAGAGCGCGGCGCAGGCAGAGTTTTCATCTTTGCTACATTCGGTCTCTTCACTAACGGTCTTGATAAATTTGACAAGGCTTATGAAGATGGCTGGTTTGACAGAATCCTTACAACGGATCTTACTTACCAGATTCCTGAATTAGCTGAAAGAGAATACTTCACAAGCGTAGGCATGTCTAAGTATATCTCTTACATGATTGAAACTTTAAACCACGACGCTTCTATTTCAGATCTTTTAGATCCATCAGCAAGAATTAAAGAGCTGATTAAGAGATATCAAAGCGAAGAAGGTCTTTCTGCAGAGCAGATTGACAATTTAGAATAATTAAGGGTGCTTACGAGGGCATATATTAATGCCTTCTGCATATATAGATGTCCCCTAAAAAAGGAAAGGCATAACCCTAAAAGCCTTTCCTTCTAAGGGGACAATTTTTATTTTATCTTAAATTTTTACTGCAAGAACCAGTCTTCTAAAACTCCATAAATTTCTCTTACCCAGTAAGTCGGAAGAAGCCACCAGGCTGTATCTGCCTTTATGGAAGATGCATTTAAACCATTTTCTTTCGCTATGCTAAGTGCTCTGTACTCATGAAATTCATTTGTACATATGCCAACGCTTGTACTTAATTTCCCTGAACCATCTGAATCAATAATGCTTTTACAGTTTTCTAAATTTTCATGAGTGTCTGTTGACTTATCTTCAAGCACTATTCTTTCTTCGTCAATTCCATTTTCAATAAGCCATCTTTTCATTACAGATGCTTCACTTACTATTTCATCTTTTCCCATGCCTCCTGAGACAATAACATTAGAATCCGGATTTTCATTAAGATAATCTAAGGCAGCATTTAATCTTTCCGTAAGCATGAGGCTTGGATTTTCTCCCCTTACCTTGCATCCTAAAACAATGACCGTAAGATTTTCTGAAGGAGTTTTATAGTTTACACTTAACATGAACCCCGATACGACTAAGGCTGTTAAAATAATTATTCCTAAAATTACTGCTAAAATAATCTCAACAATTTTTCCTTGAGTCTTTTTCCCTTTGGATTTTAAAAACGAATTAATTTTTTTAAAGAAAATTCCATAAAGTAAAAGAATTACAGAAACAATTTCTCCTGTTATGTTTCCGTAATTCCATCCCGTGTTATGAAATAGTGGTATTGCAAACCAGATAAGGAATACAAAGCCTAAAATAGTTAAAATATATTTTACGATTTTTGAAGCCATAATTTCTTTTAAAGATCTCCTTCAAGCAAAAGCTCAACAGGGCAATGGTCAGAGCCATAAATCTCACCTAAAATTTTGGCGTCCGTCATTTTATCTTTAAGCTTGTCCGAAACAATAAAATAATCAATTCTCCATCCGGCATTTTTTTCTCTTGCATGGAATCTGTAAGACCACCATGAATAAACCTGCTCTAAATCAGGATAAAAATGCCTGAAGCTGTCTACAAAGCCAGAGTCTAAAACAATGCTCATCTTTTCGCGTTCTTCGTCTGTAAAACCTGCGTTTCTTCTGTTTGTCTTTGGATTTTTTATGTCTATCTCTTCGTGCGCAACATTAAGGTCGCCGCAGTAGATGACAGGTTTTTTCTTATCTAATTTCTTAACATACTTAAGAAAATCGTCTTCCCATTTCATTCTATAGTCAAGGCGCTTAAGACCATCCTGCGAATTTGGAACATAAACAGTTATAAAATAAAAGTTTTCAAATTCGAGTGTTATTACTCTTCCTTCATTATCATGCTCTTCTATTCCAATTCCATATGTTACATTTAACGGCTCTTTTTTTGTAAAAATGGCTGTTCCTGAGTAGCCTTTCTTTTCTGCCTGATTCCAGTACTGAAAATATCCCGGAAGGTCAAGCTCAACCTGACCTA
>R19__coassemble_477_pt1 | contig 18010 bp, 14 predicted proteins | sample R19__metabat2_low_PE_008 | metagenome-assembled genome bin R19 | reverse complement strand
GTGAAATTGGCCATATTCCAGTTGTTGAAGATGAAACTGATTCATGTGGCTGTGGAAAGCAAGGCTGTCTTGAGCAGTATTCATCAGCAAACGGCCTTGTAAAAGTTGCTAAAAGAATCCTTGCTGAAGATAATGCAGAAAGCAAGCTTAGAAACTTTGAAAATCTTACAGCAAAAGATGTTTGTGACTGCGCATATGAAAAAGATGAGCTTGCATTAAAAGCAATTAAATACTCAATGGACCTTTTAGGAAGAGGACTTGCTTCAATTTCATGTGTTGCTGACCCTGAAGTTTTTGTAATTGGCGGAGGCCTTTCAAAATCAGGAGATCTTCTTCTTGATCCAATGAAGGAATCATTTGTAAAAAATGCATTCCATGCATCAAGAGGAGCTAAATTTAAGCTTGCAGAACTTGGAAACGATGCTGGAATCTATGGCGCCGCAAAATTAGTGCTTATTGATGAAGAATAAAATCGTAAAATTTTAAAATAATGCTTAATGAAAATATCCTTTGTGCAAATGTGCATGGAGGATATTTTTTGGATACCCAAATTTTAGTAGGGCAAGATGGGGCTTTAAGTTTTAAGCGATGCTTAAAGGTTCAATAAAGCCCTTCGTTTTAGACTATATTAAGAATAGTGAATTTTAAAAATAATGTATAATTATTTTAATTTTTGTGTTATTATCTTTTTAGTGATGAAATCACTATGTAATCTAAAATAGGTTTTCACCTAAAAGCTTAAGCTGTATATTTTATTCTATTAATTTCTTAAGCTGAAAAATCAAACAATTAAATTGAATATGTGGTGAGGCAGGAGTTACGATAATTTCGCCAATGTCCAGCAAAAAAAGCGAAAGCTGAGATTTGCCAGGATGGCTAAGGTCAAAATGTCCAGCAAGAAAAGCGAAAGCTGAGATTTGCCAGGACGAAGAAATACAAAAATTCCACAAAGAACAGCTAATGAGGAGATTAGCAAGGATGTCTAAGTCTCAATTTAAAGAAAAAAAAGCGAAAGCTGAGATTTGCCAGTACGACGAAAGTTAAATTGTCCAGCAAGAAAAGCGAAAGTTGATATTTGCCAGGACTGCGTAAGCGAAAATATCCAGCAAGAAAAGCGAAAGTCGAAAATTGCCAGGACAGAGCTAGAGATAAAATTTAAACGATTATGCTTGAGAATATTCTGGAAAAAAATATAGTGATTGAAGCGTGTAAAACATTTACCTGATTATAAAAATAAGAAAGGAGAAGACCCGGTCACCAGCATGATTGGCGGGTTGTAACAATTAGCATGATAGATAGGAATAATTTTAAAAAAATTTTGGAAAAAGAAGTTTATGAATTGAGCGAATTAAAAAAGAAAGTGGACAGATCACTTGAAAACGCACCTTCCGGAAGTTTGCACGTAAGTCTAAAGGAAAAACGAACACCTGAGTATTATTTATATGAAGGAAGAAAGAAAAGAAAATATATTGCAAAAGATAATGTTGAGTTTATCGAAAAACTTGCTCAGAAAGAATATGATAAAGAGATGCTTGCGCTAGTGGATAAACGCCTAATTTATGGAGAAGAAATGCTGCGTCAATATGAGATTCCTTTAGATTCAGCATTTACTAAGTTGTCTGATGCTAAAAAGGATTTAGTGCAAACATATTATTTGAGTGATGAGGAATATATCAGAAAATGGTATAAGGCACATCCAGGAGGACAAAATAATTATCCGTTTTATTCAGAAATTTATACAGAAAGAGGAGAACAGGTGCGCTCAAAATCAGAAAAAATTTTAGCAGATTTGTTTTTAAAAAAGAATGTTCCATATGTCTATGAACCGAAATTTATATTAGGAAATAATAGTTTTTTTATTGTGGATTTTTTATTGCTGAATATTCGTTTGAGAAGAAGCTTGGCATTTGAACATTTCGGAATGATGGGAAATCCAGAATATGCAGACAGAGTGTGTGAGAAGTTGGCGCGATATCAAGCGAATGGATATGTGATGGGAGAAAATTTTCTTTTTACAATGGAAACGCAAAACATGCCTTTGAATACGAAGATGGTTGAAGGTCTTATTGATCGATTTTTAAAATAAAAAATGTGGTGAGCTTTAAGTTTCTAGTAGCTGCTTAAAAGCTCACTAAATCCTTTCATCTGAGATTGCACAGAGAAAGGCTTATTTGAAGTTTTATAAGCTGCATTTGAAATGACGCTTAAATTTTTATCAGAAACTTTTTCTTCCGTTAAAATGCTGTAAGCCTCAAAAAGCAAAGAGCCATATCCAATATGATAGTCGCTTGAAACAATTGCAATTGATGTCACTTCAGGATAATTTTCTCTTAAAATGTCTTCAGAGAATATTGCATTTTGAACCGTGGTCAAAGATTTATTTTCTATAATTATTCTTTCAGAAGATACGCCATTTTTTTCAAGATATTCTGCCATTTGGTCTGCCTCTGTTGCAGTCTTATTATTCTTTGCTGTTCCTCCGCCTGTTACTAAAATATATGCGTTAGGATATTTTTCAGCGCAATTAAGCGCAACATTAAGCCTGCCCTTAAGTTCATTTTTCATGCTTCCATCATCATTTAACTGATAGCCAAGAACAACTATGCAAAGTTCGTTTGTTTCTGGAAGGCCGTCTGGAAGCACTGAATCATTAATCGTAAAATCATCACTGTTTAAGTAATCACAATAATCTAAAATCCCCTGTACAAGCTCTGCTTTTAACGAATCTTCTTCTTCAAGCTCAGAAAAAAGAGAGGCATATTGTTCGTCTTTATTAGCATCGTCACTTCCATAACATGTTAAAATATCATTTACAATATCATCATACGACTTCTTTTCAGTTGTTGTCTCTGAAACATTTTTTGTTTCAGCAGTACTACCGCCACATGCTGAAAATGAAAATATGCAAATTATTAAAAATAAAATACAGGCTGCTTTTTTTAACATCTTTTTAGGGCTCCCAGGAATTATGAGTGAAAACAAACTAAACCGCATCATTTGTTTCTGTATTCGAGAAATTCCATTAAACATTAATTACATATAATAATTTATCTTATAAGATTTAATATAGCAATGCAAAATTCTAAGCGTTTGTTAAATAAAAAAGGTGTTAGAAATTTCTAACACCTTTTAATAAATTTTTAAAACTTTATTGATAGCTAACTGAATCGATCTTCCATCCATCTTCATATATGATGTGCATATTCATTGTATCCTGCTGGCCATAATTGTCATATGTAAATGATGCATCAAATGAACTATTTGTTGCATTTGTAATTGTTATGTCAGATGTTGGTGTAATAGTTAAGAAACCTCTTCCTGACTGAATCATATATAAGCCTGGGTTTTCAACATCGCCACTCTGGAGATAAACAAAGTTAGAAGTTCCGCTTCCTTCGCCTGTTACATTAGAAAATTCTGAGCTTGCAAGTGCCTTTGAAACAGTACCATAAACCAAGTTTGAAAGGTCACCGAAGTTCTGGTAAGAAGGGTCTGTAACTTTGTAGTAAGTTATGCCTTCTGCTGATGTCCAGGAAGTATTAGCGTCATAATCAATAAATCCTGCGGCAACAGTTCCTAAAGTATTCCACTGGCTGATAAGTGTGTTTGTAATTCCAACACAGTCTGCGCTATTGTCTGACTGTGCAGCAGTTGTTGTCTCAGTTGTTGCCTCAGTAGCAGCAGTTGTATCAGTAGCGGCAGTTGTTGTTTCTGCTTTAGTAGTTGTCTCTTTTGCTTTTGTTGTAGTTTCAGTCTTTTTTGTTGTGGTTGTAGTTTCGCTTTCACTCTTTGAGCAGGCAGTTGCGCCTAAAATAAGGAGTAAAGCAAGTCCACATGCTGCAAATTTAATTGCATTTTTCTTGAGTTTCATCTTTCGCCTCCAATATAAAAAACTTACTAAAGCGTACTCCTCAGGAAGGGAAGTGTCAAATAAATATTTTGCTTTTTTTCGGGAGATTCTTGAGGTTACTATTTAAAGATTTATTGACAAGAGTAAAAGCCGAGGTCAAAATATAATTATGAAAATTTTACTTGTCGGAATAAATGCAAAGTATATCCATTCAAACGCAGCCATCAGGCTGCTTAAGGCTTATGCAGAAAAAGAAAATCCCGAAATAATAGGAAAAATTGAAATTGCGGAATATACGATAAACAACCGCAAGGAAGAGATTTTAGCTGATATCTATCTTAAAAAACCGGATGTAATAATGTTTTCTTGCTACATCTGGAATATTTCGCTTGTCTTTTCGCTTTCAAAAGAAATTCCGAAAATAATGCCCGGTGCTGAAATCTGGCTTGGCGGGCCAGAAGTCTCTTTTAATGCAGAAGAAATTTTAGAAAAACATTCTGAGATAAAGGGAATAATGACAGGAGAAGGCGAGGAAAGTTTTAGGGAAGTTGTTGAAAAATATCTTAAATGCGAAAAACCGCAGCAAATAATTGCGCCGGAAAAGCCACTTAACATGGACGACATTCCGTTTATATATAATGATGAAAATATAAAAGATTTTGAAAACAAAATAATTTATTATGAATCAAGCAGAGGTTGTCCTTTTTCTTGCAGCTACTGCCTTTCTTCTGCGACAAAGATAGTAAGATTTCTTTCGAATGAGCGGACAAAATCGGACCTTGATTTTTTCTTAAAGCATAAAGTTAAACAAGTAAAATTTGTTGACAGAACTTTTAATGCAAATCATGCGCATAGTGAATTTGTGCTTCAATACATTTTAGAAAACGACAACGGCATAACGAATTTTCATTTTGAAATTGCAGGCGACATCTTAACTGAAAAGGAAATGGAGCTTCTTTCAAAAATGCGCCCGGGACTTGCTCAGCTTGAAATTGGAGTGCAGTCAACAAATCCTGAAACGCTAAAAGAAATAAAAAGAGTTACAAATCTTGAAATACTAAAAAAGAATGTTGAAGAAATAAGAAAGAATAGGAACGTCCACCAGCATTTGGATTTAATAGCAGGGCTTCCTTTTGAAGATTATGAAAGCTTCAAAAGAAGCTTTAATGATGTATATAAAATGCGCCCAGACCAGCTTCAGCTTGGCTTTTTAAAAGTTTTAAAAGGTTCATACATGGCAGAAAAGGTTGAGGAATATAGCTTGAAGTTTACTGAAAGTTCGCCGTATGAAGTTTTAAGCACAAAGTGGATTTCATTTGAAGAAATATTAAAGCTTAAGCAGGTTGAAGAAATGGTTGAGCTTTATTACAACAGCAGTCAGTTTGTAAATACGCTTAAAGTTTTGGAAACAAAGTTTAAAACGCCTTTTGAGCTTTATGAAAAATTAGCAGAATTTTATGATGCCGGAGGATATTTTAAAAATAGCCCTGCCAGAGTTTACCGCTATAACATAATCTTAAAATTTGCAACAGCTTATGACATAAAAAATGAAGCGCTCTATAAGGAACTTCTAACCTATGACATGTATCTGCGCGAGAATCTAAAAAGCCGTCCGGATTTTGCCTGCGACTTAAAGCCATATTATCAGTCAATCAAAAACACGCTAAAAGATAAGAGCATTCATGCCGATGTCTTTTCATACTCTGTTTGGGATGAAGAGCCAAAGCTTTTAGCTGAACCGAAAATTGTGATTTTTGATTATAACAATAAAGACGCGCTAAGCAATAATGCGGGAGCCCACTAAAAATGCTACATATTAAGCAATCGCTTAGCATTTTCACAAAGTATGTTTTCTTTATCAATATCACTGATTGGAAAGCTTTTGATTATCTCAACATATTTCCCTTGCGCTCCCCACGGAGAATCTGTGCCAAAAAGAATTTTCTCAGAGCCGTGCTTTTTAATTATTTCAACGCACTCATCAGGATAAAGGTCTAAAACAGCAGAAGTGTCAAAGTAGATATCAAGCCCTGCAAGTTTTTCTAAAACTTCTTTAGGATTGTCATATGCGCCCATATGCGCAAGAACTATCTTTCCGTCAGCCTTTCCTTTAAGCTTATCTAGGACATTTAAAACCATCGTTGGCGTGCAGTGCACATCTTCCGGAAATCCGATATCAAGTCCTGCGTGCGTAATAACAATTAAATTTCGTTCTGCACATGCTTCAATAATTTTTATATATCTAGGGTCATCAAAATAAACGTCCTGGTAATCAGGATGAATTTTAATACCAAAAAGACCAGCTTCTTTTATGCCATCTAAAATCACATCGATGTTTTCAGAGTCAGGATGAATTCCACCAGCATAAACAGTTCCTTCTATATTATTAAGCTCTTTAGAGACTCTATTTATTGTCTCAACCTGGGAAGGCTTAGTCGCAACAGGAAGCACAACGCTTAAATCGACATTGTTTTCCTTCATCGAATTTAAAAGAGCTTCTCTCGTTCCTTTTGTCTGAGGAAGGATGTTGCCTTTTTTAGAAAGATAACTGATTGTTTTTTCTGCAATCTTATCCGGATAAATATGTGTGTGGAAATCTATAACCATAATTTAAGTCCTCTGTATTTTTAAATATAAAATCAATCTGCTTTAACGCTTTAATGCATTGAGCAAAAACTTTTATAATTATAATAAGAAACTTTGCATTAGGCAATGCTGAAAGTAACTGAATTTTTAATTGCACATTTACAAAAAAATACTTATAATTTGCATTTGTAAGTATTGATAGCATGTGATAGAATGATTTCGGCGCTTTAGCGCTTTAAAGCTTTTAAGCTTTTAAGTAATGAAGCTGAAGCGACAGTTTTATTTATGCTTATCAAGATTAGCTCAAATAACATAAAAGAAAAGGGAACAAAAATGACAATAGTAGATTTACTTGAAAAAAATAGCAAACTTTACGGGGATGAAACTGCGTTAATCGAAGTTAATCCGGGTGAAAAAAGAATACATAAAAAAACATGGCACGATTTTGATCTTGTTCAGTCAACAGACAGAAATTATTACAGAAAAGAAATAAGCTGGGCAGTTTTTAACGAAAAAGCAAACCGTTTTGCAAATGCCCTGATGGAAAGAGGAATAGGAAAAGGAAACAAGGTTGCAATTCTTTTGATGAACTGCCTTGAATGGCTTCCTATTTATTTTGGAATTTTAAAAACAGGTGCAATAGCAGTGCCTTTAAACTTCAGATATTCATCAAAAGAAATAGAGTATACTTTAGGACTTGCAGAAGCAGATATCTTAGTTTTCGGCCCTGAATTTGTAGGTCGTGTTGAAGAAATTGCAGATAACATAACAGACACTCAGACAGTAATTTTCGTGGGAGACGGATGTCCGCTTTTTGCAGAAAGCTACAATGAGCTTACATCTTACTCTCCGAGCACAAACCCTAATGTTCCTTTAACAGAAGATGACTATGCAGCAATTTATTTTTCTTCAGGAACAACAGGATTTCCAAAAGCAATCCTTCATAAGCACAGATCGCTTATTCATTCTGCAAGAGTAGAGCAAAATCATCATTCTCAGACAAGAGATGACATCTTCCTTTGCATCCCGCCACTTTATCACACAGGCGCAAAAATGCACTGGTTTGGCTCACTTATAAGTGGTTCAAAGGCTGTCCTTCTTAAAGGCACAAAACCAGGCTACATTTTAGAAGCAGTTGAAAGAGAAAAATGCACAATTGTCTGGCTTTTAGTTCCATGGGCGCAGGATCTTTTAAATGCTTTGGATGCAGGAAAATTAAATCTTGATAATTATAAAAACATGAAGCAGTGGAGATTAATGCACATAGGTGCGCAGCCGGTTCCACAAAGTCTTATAAAACACTGGTTTGATTATTTCCCAAATCATCAATATGACACCAACTACGGACTTTCAGAATCTATCGGACCTGGCGCAGTTCATCTTGGAGTAGAAAACACAAGCAAGGTTGGCGCAATAGGAATCCCGGGATTTGGATGGGAAGCAAAAATTATAGATCCTGAAGGAAATGAAGTTTCAGGTGATGAAGTCGGAGAGCTCTGTCTTAAAGGAAACGGAGTAATGGAATGTTACTATAATGATCCTGAGGCAACTGAAAATACATTAAAAGATGGCTGGCTTCTTACAGGAGACATGGCAAGAATGGATGAAGATGGATTTATCTGGCTTGTTGACAGAAAGAAAGATGTAATTATCTCAGGCGGTGAGAATCTTTATCCTGTAGAAATTGAAAACTTCATTATGACAAATAATAAAGTGTCAGATGTTGCAGTAATCGGCCTTCCGGACAGCCGTCTTGGAGAAATTGCAGCAGCAATAATTAAAATTAAAGATGGAATGGAATGCACTGAAGAAGAAATGGATGAATTTTTCAAAGGCCTTGCCCGTTATAAGAGACCAAGAAAAATAATTTTCGCAGACGTTCCAAGAAATCCGACAGGAAAAATAGAAAAACCTCTGCTTAGAAAAATGTACGGAGCAGACAGGCTTGTAGAAGAACAGAACAATTCATAAAAAATAGATAAACGAGAAACTAATTAAAAGGGAGAAAAACAATGAATGCAACAATGATAATAACACTATGCCTTATCATATGCTTTTTTGCACTTATGATCTGCATAGGCGTGCGTTCAAGAAAACATGCTAAAGATGTTAATGGTTTTGTTTTAGGATCAAGATCAGTTGGCCCATGGCTTTCTGCTTTTGCCTTTGGAACATCTTATTTTTCAGCGGTTATCTTTGTCGGATATGCCGGCCAGTTCGGATGGAACTTCGGTGTAGCTTCAACATGGATCGGCCTTGGAAATGCATTTATTGGTTCGCTTCTTGCATGGAGCGTTTTAGGAAGAAGAACAAGAATAATGACACAGCACTTAGAAAGCAAGACCATGCCTGATTTCTTCGGGGCACGTTTTAATTCAAGAAAGCTTAAAGTTGCAGCTTCATTTATAACTTTTATTTTCCTTATTCCTTATACAGCATCTCTTTATAACGGCCTTTCAAGACTTTTCTCAATGGCCTTTAACGGAGTTGATTATTCAATCTGTGTAATTATAATGGCAGTCCTTACAGGAGTTTATGTACTGATAGGCGGCTATATGGCAACTGCAACAAACGATTTTATCCAGGGACTTATAATGCTCGTTGGAATAGTTGCAGTTATCGCTGCAGTTTTAAATGATAACGGCGGCTTAATGGAAGCTTTCAAAGGCCTTGCAACAGGCTCAAACGGAGGATGGGAATATGCTTCATTCTTAGGACCAAATCCGATCTTCCTTCTTTTCGTAGTTATTCTTACTTCACTTGGTACATGGGGACTTCCTCAGATGGTTGGAAAATTCTATGCTATCAAAAATGAAGATTCAATTAAAAAAGGAACAGTTATTTCCACATTATTCGCTATTGTAGTTGCAGGTGGCTGCTATTTCTTAGGCGGATTCGGAAGACTTTATAATGTTGATGTTCAGGCCGAAGGTTATGATGCAGTTATCCCAACAATGCTTTCAACACTTTCACCTATAATAATTGCAATAATAATCGTCCTTGTACTTTCGGCTTCAATGTCAACACTTTCATCACTTGTACTTACAAGTGGTTCAACAATCACACTTGACTTTATTGAGCCTTTAAAGAAAAACGGACTTACAGAGAAAAAGAAGATGCTCATTATGAGAATCTTTATTGTAATCTTTATTGTAATTTCAGCAGTAATAGCAATCGTTCAGGCTAACAATAAGATTCTCTTCATCGCGCAGATGATGGGTGTTTCGTGGGGAGCTTTGGCAGGTGCCTTCCTTGCACCATTCCTTTACGGACTTTACTGGAAGAAAACAACAAAGGCAGCAGTTGTATGCTCATTTATCTGGGGCGTTGGCTTAGAAGTTGTTCAGCTTTTAATTTCACTTGGAACATTCTCTGTAGAAGGCGTTCCAGTGCTCTCATTTGTATTTACAAACTCACTTTACTCAGGTGTAATTGCAATGGTGGGTGGCCTTATAATAGTACCAATAGTAAGCCTTCTTACTAAAAAAACTACTCCTTTAAATGTTGACGATATGTTCAAATGTTACTATACTAAAAAAACAGTTGATGTTACAGACAGCTTAGGAGAATAGCTGTCTAGAAGGAGGGATATTGGTGAAAAAATTAATGCTCGGAAATGAAGCAGTTGCCAGAGGACTTTATGAAGCAGGCGTTAGCCTTGTTTCAAGTTATCCTGGAACGCCTTCAACTGAGATAACAGAATTTGCAGCTAAATATGATGATATTTACTGTGAGTGGGCACCGAATGAAAAGGTTGCATGTGAAACTGCATTCGGCGCATCTTTAAGAGGTGCAAGAAGTGCCTGCGCAATGAAACATGTTGGACTTAATGTTGCAGCAGACCCATTGTTTACACTTTCATATACAGGTGTAACAGGTGGTCTTGTAGTTTTCGTTGCAGACGATCCTGCAATGCATTCTTCTCAGAATGAACAGGATTCAAGACATTATGCAATTGCAGCAAAGGTTCCAATGCTTGAGCCTGCTGATTCAGGCGAAGCAAAAGAATTCGTTAAAAAAGCTTTTGATTTATCAGAAGAATATGATACACCTGTTATTGTTCGCATGTGTACGAGAATCGCTCATTCTCAGAGCACAGTAGAATTAGAAGACAGAAAAGAAATCAAACTTCCTGATTATGAAAAGAAACCATGGAAGTATATTATGGCTCCGGCCAATGCAACAAAACGCCATCCTTTTGTTGAGGAAAGAACTAAAAAATTAATTGCTTTAGCAGAAGAAACTGAACTCAACAAAATTGAGATGGGCGGCACAAAAATCGGAATCATAACTTCAGGAACATGTTATCAGTATGTAAAAGAAGTTTTAGGTGATACCGTTTCAGTACTTAAACTTGGACTTATAAATCCACTTCCTGAAAAGCTTTTAAAAGATTTTGCAGATAAAGTAGAAGAACTTTATGTTGTTGAAGAGCTTGACGGAGTAATTGAAAGTCATTTAAGAAATCTTGGAATTTCCGTTAAAGGAAAAGAAATCTTCTCTCCTATTGGAGAATATAACCAGGAGACAATCAGACAGGCATTCAACATCGCTCAGCCTGAAAGCAAAAAGGCAGATACTGAAATTCCTGTAAGACCTCCTATCATGTGTCCGGGATGCCCTCACAGAGGACTTTTCTATGTTTTATCTAAAAACAAAATCACATGTTTAGGTGATATCGGATGCTACACTTTAGGTAGTGCACCTCCACTTAATGCGCTTGATTCAACTCTTTGCATGGGCGCATCTGTTTCAGGGCTTCACGGATTTAATAAAGCCGGAGGAGAAGAAACAGAAAAGAACACAGTCTGTGTAATCGGTGATTCAACATTCATGCATTCAGGAATGACAGGACTTGTAAACATTGCATATAATGCAACTAATTCAACAGTGATCATTCTTGACAACTCAATCACAGGAATGACAGGCCACCAGCAAAACCCTACAACAGGATACAATATCAAAGGTGACCCGGCAGCTGCTGTTAATCTTGAAGAGCTTTGTAAAGCTTTAGGAATCAAGAGAGTAAGAGTTGTTGATCCTTATAATTTAGATGAGTGCGAAGAAGCAGTTAAAGAAGAACTTTCAGTTCCAGAAGCTTCAGTAATTATTTCAAGAAGACCTTGCATGCTTCTTAAATATGTTAAAGCAAAACCACCTGTAGAGGTTGACACTACAAAATGTGTTGGTTGTAAGATGTGCATGAGACTTGGATGTCCTGCTATTTCTTTCAGAGACAGAAAAGCAGTTATTGATACAACCCAGTGTGTTGGCTGCGGTGTCTGCACTCAGATGTGTAAATTAAATGCGATAAGCGGAAAGGAGGCCTAAGCATGAACGAAGGAAATGTAATGATAGTTGGTGTCGGAGGCCAGGGTTCGCTTCTTGCAAGCAAGCTTTTAGGAGCTATTTTAACTGACGAAGGATTTGACGTAAAAGTAAGCGAAGTTCACGGAATGAGCCAGAGAGGCGGTTCTGTTGTAACTTATGTTCGCTTTAGTGATAAGAAGGTTTACTCTCCTTTAATCTGCAAAGGTGAAGCTGATTTTATTGTTTCATTTGAGAAACTTGAAGCAGCAAGATATGCAGAATGCTTAAAGGAAGGCGGCACAATAGTTGTTAATTCCCAGGCAATCGATCCAATGCCTGTAATTACAGGTGCAGCAGAGTATCCGGTTAATATTTTAGATGAGTTAAGAGGAAAGGGCGTTAATGTAGATGAATTTGATGCACTTTCACTTGCAAAAGAAGCAGGCTCATCAAAAAGCGCAAACATTGTCCTCATGGCAAGACTTGCAAAATATTTAGGTCTTGAAAAAGAAAAATGGATCGAAGCAATGAAGAAAGTTGTAAAGCCTGATTTCTTAGATATGAACATTAAGGCTTTTGAGCTTGGATACAAATAATTTAAAGGAAGGTGGATTTTATGGGAAATTATTACCAGCCGGAGATTGAAACTGCTCCGAGAGAAAAAATCATCGAGATTCAGAATGAAAAAATTCGCAAGCAGGTTAAGCATGTTTACGAAAATGTAGAGTACTACAGAAATCTCATGGATGAAAAAGGTGTTAAGCCAGAAGACATCCAGACAATTGACGACATCAAAAAGCTTCCGTTCATAAGCAAAGCGGATTTAAGAGAAGCTTATCCTTATGGATTTTTAGGATGTGACATCAAAGACTGCGTAAGAATTCAGTCAACATCTGGAACAACAGGAAGAAGAGTTGTTGCATTCTATACTCAGGAAGATATCGACATTTGGGAAGAGTGCTGCGCACGTGCTATCGTTGCCGCAGGCGGATCTAACGAAGATGTATGTCAGGTTTGCTATGGATATGGACTCTTTACAGGAGGCCCTGGACTTAACGGTGGTTCCCATAAAGTAGGATGCCTTACACTTCCTATGAGCTCAGGAAATACAGAAAGACAGATTCAGTTCATGATGGATCTTAATGCTACAATTCTTTGCTGTACACCTTCTTATGCGGCATTCATCGGTGAAAGCTTAAGAGATAAAGGCTATAAGCCTGAAGATAATAAACTTAAAGCAGGTATCTTTGGAGCTGAACCTTGGACAGAGGAAATGAGAAGTGAAATCGAAAGACTTTTAGGAATCAAAGCTTATGACATTTATGGTCTTACTGAAACAAGCGGCCCGGGTGTTTCTTTTGAATGTGAAGAGCAGACAGGAATGCATATTAATGAGGACCATTTCTATGCAGAAATTATTGATCCTGAAACAGGCGAAAATCTTCCAGATGGCCAGTTAGGTGAATTGGTTTTCACATCTCTTGATAAAGAAGGATTCCCACTTTTAAGATACAGAACAAGAGACCTTTGTGTTCTTACAAGAGAAAAATGCTCTTGCGGAAGAACTCATGTTAAGATGAGCAAGCCTAAGGGAAGATCAGATGACATGATGATTATCCGTGGTGTTAATGTTTTCCCAAGCCAGATTGAAACAGTTCTGCTTAAAGAAGGCTTCTCACCAAACTATCAGATCATTGTTGACAGAAAGAATAATACAGATACTTTTGATATCAATGTTGAGCTTGCACCTGAGATGTTCAGCGATGTTGTTTCAGAAAATATGGCAAAAGAAAAATCTCTTGAAAGTGCAATGAGAACAATGCTTGGAATCGGACCTAAGGTTCACTTAGTTCCACCAATGACAATTACAAGAAGTGAAGGAAAGGCTGTCAGAGTAATCGACAACCGTAAACTTCATGATTAATGATAGGAGGTAAACCAAATGGCTATTAGACAGGTTTCTGTATATGCAGAAAATAAAATGGGAACTCTTGATGAAATGATTCAGGTTGTTTCTGATGCAGGAATTAATATCCGTGCATGCATGGTTGCCGATACTGCGGACTTCGGTATTTTAAGAATGATCGTTTCTGACACTGATACAGCTCTTAAAGTTTTAAGCGAGAAGAGCATGGTTAATATCACAAAAGTTGTTGCTCTTAAAATTGGAGATGAAGCAGGTTCTTTTGCAAAGGTTTTAAACATGCTTAAAGCAGAGAGCATTAATATTGAATATGTTTATGCTTTCGCAGGAGCAGCAAAACTTGGTGCATATGTTGTTTTAAGAGTTGATGATGTTGAAAAGACAGAAAAAATTCTTAAGGACAATGGAATTGATACACTCGAAGATGCAGATGTTGCGGAAATTTAATTTTTTGCTGATTTAAAAAATTGTGGGTCAGGGGACAATCATATCTCCTGACTCATTTTAATAAATCGTTTTTGCAGGGCTGCCGCTCTTAATGCGGTGGCCCTAATTTTTATTATATTAATATAGTTTCAACAAATGATCTCATGATTTTCGCAGTCAGACCCCAAATGCAGTAATCTTCATACTGATAGAAAAGCTGCTTTGTTACTCTTTTGCGCCACTTGTAATTTTTGCCTCCTTGTATTCTTTCGTAAGGAAAATCTTCATCTGGCTCCGGCTTTGAATTGACTTTAAAAATTTCAGGTTTAGTTTCAGCAAAAAAATTAAGCGGAACCCTAAAAATTTTTTCGACTTCTGCATCATCAAAGGTGTTTTTATAATTAGAAAGAATCCCAGCAAAAGGATAGATTACCATGCTTTCCGCATGATAGACGTCAAGCGGTCCTAAAAATTTAAATTGCTCTTTTTCTATTTTTAGTTCCTCACATAATTCCCTGATTGCGCCGTCAAGAGGACTTTCTTCATTTTCAAGCTTTCCTCCCGGAAGGCAGATATCTTTCGGCTGGTCATGCACAAAAGATGCACGTACCTCAAATAAGACATCGAACGACCCGTCTGCATTTTCTATCAGCGGAATGCATACGGCACTTCTGAATTTCTCAATCTCGTTCATGTCACCAGGGATGTGGTTGATTATTTTATTTATATCTATTTTATATGTCATATTTCCTGTTTGCGCAGTTTCCTGCATCATTAAAAACTATAATCAGTATTTTTTAAGAGTTTTATAAAGCCATTTTCCGGATGCGCTGAAATTAGAAAGCTTAAATCCGGAAGTTTTAGAACAACTTGATTTTAACAAGGCAGCAGTTTCACCTTTGTTCGAAAGATTCCACGCGCAATAACTGATGTTATATTTGTTTAGAAGCGCAATCCATTTGTTTGCCTGCTTCCGGTTTAGATTTCCATTTCCGCTTGCATCACAAATTCCAAATTCAGTTACAAAAACAGGAAGACCATTTTCAACAGCAGCTTTCAATTTCTTGCGCATTGCGCTTTTATGAGTTCCCGAGTAAAAATGAAAAGAATACATAATATTCTTATAACCTTTAATAGGACTTGCGGCCGCCTGGTCTACATCCTGTGACCAAGTCGGAGTCCCAACTATAATAACAGCGTCAGAATCATATTTTCTGATTATCTTAATGATTTTTTTGGCATATGACTTAATCTGTGACCAGGTTGTTCCTCCATTTGGCTCATTACAGATTTCATAAATCACATTTTTATAAGATGCATATTTCTTGGCAATTCTTTTCCAGAATTTTTTTGCCTGCTTTAAATAAGTGTTTGGGTTTCCATCAGACAAAATATGCCAGTCAATAATGCAGTACATGTCAGCGTTTTTGGCATATTTAACGCCTTTATCGATAAGATTAAGAAGGTCTTTTTTATTTCCACCGGTGCAGTAACCGCCATATTCAGAAGTATACATTGCAAGACGAATCAGGTTTGCATGCCATTTGTCATGGAAATAATTAAAAGCAGACTGATTAATATATTGTGGGAACCATGCGATGCCGTGAGTGCTTATTCCGCGAAGCTGGACTGTTTTGCCGTTTTTATCCACAAGCTTTGTGCCTTTTACTTTAAGAGCACCGTTCTTGCTTGGAGATGCAAGCTTAACAGTAGAGCTTGCAAAAGAAGAATCGTCTGAAACAGTTTCTGTGTTTGAAACATTTTCAGAATATGAAACATTTTCGCTGGCACTTGAAAGACACGCTCCAAAAACAAGGCAAAACATGAGAGTAATTATCAAAACAAATGAAAATTTTTTAAAGGATTTTTTCATGACTGCCTCCTTTTAGATAAAAAAGTTATTTTTAAGTATATTTTACTTCCTGGTTATATTTCATTGCAATATCAAATTCATTGCAAATCAAAATGAAAAATAATAAAATTATTGTCGGTAAGTGCCTTAAAATTCAAATGAATTTTAACAATTAAAAACTTTACGAAAGGGAAAAGTTTAATGCCAGAGATAAAAATAAACAAAGAAAGATTAGTAAACACTTTTATAAAATACACTTCAATTGACAGTGAAAGTTTTCATGAAAAAGAATTTGCCACTGAACTAAAAAAAGAACTTTTAGAGCTTGGCTTTGAAATTTCAGAAGATAATGCAGGAGAAATCTTAGGCGGAAACCAGGGCAATGTTCATGGAATCTTGAAAGGCGATTTGGATTTAGAACCAATTCTTTTTTCGGGACACATGGATACTGTAATTCCGGGAAATGGAAAGAAGCCTAAAATTTTAGAAGATGGGAAAATTGTTTCAGATTCTGAAACCGTTTTAGGTGCTGATGATGTAAGCTCTGTCGCATCTATTTTAGAGGCTGTTCGAACTTTAAAAGAAGCAAAAGTAAAAAGAAGAGACATTGAAGTTATGTTCTTTGTTGCAGAAGAAAAACACTGCCTGGGATCAAAAGTTTCAGATCTTAATAAAATTGTTTCTAAAGAAAGCTATATTTTTGACATGTCCGGAGCGCCTGGACGCGTTGCAGTTAAGGCGCCTAGTTCTTTTGGAATAAAAGTAAAAGTTTTTGGCCGTGCAGCTCACTCTGGGTTTTGCCCTGAAAAAGGAATTAATGCCATTAAAATAATGGCAAATGCAATATCAAAAACAAAGCAGGGAAAATTAACTGCTGATACATCAAGAAACGTTGGCGTAATAAAAGGCGGCAGGGCAACAAACATTGTGTCCGACTATGCGGAATGTCTTGCAGAGGTAAGAAGCTTTTCTCATGATGAAGCTATAAAGAGCATTAAAGAATTTGAAGAAATTTTTAAAGAAGAGGGAGAAAAAGAAGGTCTAAATCTTTTTACAAAAGAAATTTCAAGTGTGGACTCTTTAAAAGAGGAATCTTTAAGCGAAGAAAATAAAGAGCCGCATATCGAATTTATAGTTACTGAAAATTACAAATGCTATAAGGTCGATGAAAATTCATCCGTAATCAAGCGATTCGAAAAGGCATGCGAAAATTTAGGAATGAAGCCGGAACTTGTTCCAACTTTTGGAGGAAGTGACAACAACTGGCTTTTTAATAACGGCCTGAATGGAGTAGTTTTAGGATGCGGAATGAATCAGGTGCATTCTGTAGATGAATATATTTTAATAGACGATCTTTATAAAACAGCAAGCATCGCATTAGAATTAATGCAGCTTTCTTAGCAAATTAAGATTTGCAGTATTACATGTTAACTGACCATGAGATAAAACATAATAAATTTTTGAGGGAAAAAGCAGCCGAATGCACAGTGCTGCTTAGAAGTAACGGAAAATTTCCTGTTGAAGAAAAAACAAAAATAGTGCTTTTCGGAGAAGGTGCAAAGAAAACAATAAAAGGCGGCAAAGGCTCAGGAGAAGTAAACTCAAGAATTTTTATAAACATTGAAGATGCTTTAAAAGAAGCAGGATTTGAAATTTATGACGGCGAAGAAGCCTTAAATGAAAAGAAGAGTTTTAACGAAGACTTTAAAACAGCAGTTTATGTACTTTCAAGAATTTCAGGAGAAGGACGCGACAGAGAAATTAAAGAGGGAGACATCCTCCTTACAGAAAAAGAAAAGCAGACGATTCTTTACTGCCAAAAAAAATTTGAAAGATTTATGCTTGTTTTAAATGTTGGAGGTGCAGTTGATCTTTCAGAATTAGAAGAAGTTGAAAACATCTTGCTCTTATCTCAGCTTGGCGTAGTTACAAGCGAAGTCTTATCAGACATTCTTTTAGGAAAATCAAATCCATCCGGAAAACTAGCATTTACATGGGCAAAGCCTTCCTTTTACCCGACAATCAGCAATTTTGGAAATAAAGATGAAACTTATTACAAAGA
>R19__coassemble_440_pt1 | contig 19242 bp, 14 predicted proteins | sample R19__metabat2_low_PE_008 | metagenome-assembled genome bin R19 | reverse complement strand
CCACAGCCACATGAATCAGTTTCATCTTCAACAACTGGAATATGGCCAATTTCACCAGCTGCACCGTTTGCGCCTGTAATGATTTTTCCATTAATAATTACTCCGCCGCCTACTCCGGTACCTAATGTTACTACCACAACATTATTTGCTTTTTTCCCGCCACCTTTCCAGGCTTCACCTAAAGCCGCAACATTGGCGTCGTTGCCTGCAAAAGCATCAAGTCCCGAAAGCTCTTTAAATTTTTCTTTGATATTAATAACGCCCCAGCCTAAATTATTGCATTTGTTTACTGTTCCATCAGGAAGTACAGGGCCCGGCACACCAAATCCGGCTCCGATTACTAAATCTTTTGAAATTTCTTTTTCTTTAAGCTTGCTGTCAATAGAAGCTGCAATATCAGGAAGCACGTTCTTTCCGTCGTCACTGATATCAGTATTAATCTCCCATTTATCAAGAAGCTCTCCTTCTTCTGTGAAAAGTCCAAGCTTCACTGTCGTTCCGCCTATATCGGCACCAATTACATATTTCATATTCTTACCACCTTTTTATAGGTTGCCTAAGCATTAATCCTGTTTTAGATTTATTAGTTTAAACGAGTTTTTCTTTTAAATCAAATTGCCCTGAAAACTCTGTTAAGATTTCTTATCAAAATTAGCTAAAAAGCAATTTAAAAATGGCAGTGCTTATCAAGCGCTGCCATTTAAATTACAGATTTTATATTTTACTCGCCCATTGTTTCTAAGACATATGCACAGGCTTTGTCTAAAGCATCTAAGGCCCAATCAAAATCATCTTTTGTTGCCCAGTAGTTAGGATAAATTCGGCAAACTGCATCATTGTTGATTGTAAACATTGTATTTACATGACCAACCAAAGACATGTGCTTACAAACTTCGACTGTGTAGTAATCACCATTTTTATTCTTTTTATATTCAATGCCTACCATGTAGCCACGTCCACGAACATCCTGAATTATCTGAGGATATTTCTCTTTTATTTTGTTCAGGCCTTCGAAGAAGTACGGTGAATTTTTACGAATAGTTCCTGGAACATCAGCTTCGATCATAAACTCAAGACATGCAAGAGCGCAAACGGCTGAAATCTGGTTGTCCTGATAAGTTGCAGTGTGGTAGAATGCTGTTTCGTCGCTTCCATATGCTGCCATAAAAAGATCTTCTGAAGCAAGAACTCCACCACAAGGAACTAAGCTTCCGGACATTGCCTTAGCAAAACATAGTGCGTCCGGCTGAGCTTTGTCACCATAATACTGATGGGCCCAAAGATAACCAGTTCTGCACGAGCCTGCCTGAACTTCATCTAAGCAAAAGTAAACGCCATACTTTGTACAGAGCTCTCTCATCTTTGGAAGATAATCATCAGGTGGAACATTGATACCGCCCTCGCCTTGAACAGGCTCGCACCAGAAGGCCATTACATCGCCTTTTTTTAATTCAGCTTCAGCTGCCTCCCAATCGCCAAATGGCACATGTGAAAATCCTGGAAGCTGTGGACCGAGCCACTTTCTCCATTTTTCTTTTCCGCCCAAGTTTACTGTAACCTGTGTCAAACCGTGAAACGCATTTTGTGTCGAAAGGATGCGTGTGCGTCCTGTGTTATTTCGATAGTTTGCAAGATAAATCATCTTGATTAAAGTCTCATTTGCTTCTGCACCGCCACAGCAAAGAATTGTACGCGGAAGATAAGGTGTAATCTGCGCCATGTTATGAGAAAATGCTGCTGTTGTCTGGTGAAGCATCAAAGGGTCCATTGTGATTAAGTGCTTGTCTAAATATTTTTTAACTTTCTCAATTACATAAGGGTTGTTAAGACCTAAAAGTGCAGGTCCTACAGAACCAATGAAATCAAGATGCTTCTCTCCCTTTGCATCCCACCAGTAGGTGCCCTCTGCCTTTACGGCAATGTCTCCTGCACCAATTGCTAAGGCAGAAGCAGTACGATACTGATTGTTATGCTTTAACTGTAAGTCTCTGAAGCGCTGCGCATCTTCTTCTGTTTTAATATCCAATGCCTCATCAGCAGTGATAAAGTTAGGATATAAATCTTTTATATTTTTCTTTTTTTCATACTCCGGGTAACTCATTTTTAATTTCTCCTAATATTTTTTATTGTGGGTAGAATCCAAGTGGGCTTTCTGATGTGCTGATTTCAATCGCCTTAATTGTACGGTAGTGATCAAGACAGCATTTGTTTATCTCGCGGCCATAGCCTGATTCTTTCATTCCACCAAATGCAATTCCTGCTGGAACATTTGAGCATGAATTAATCCAGATACGACCTGACTCAATTGCTTTTGAAACTCTTAACGCACGGTTAATGTCTTTAGTCCATACTGCGCCTGCAAGACCATACTTGGTTGCATTTGCCATTTCGACAACTTCTTCTTCAGTTGAAAATTTAATGACAACTCCGACAGGTCCAAAAATTTCTTCTTGGGCAATTCTCATGTCATTAGTTCCTTCTAACAAAGTAGGTCTGATAAAATAACCATTTGCACATTCACCGTCTGTGTATCTTTCACCTCCACAGAGAACTTTTGCGCCTTCCTGTTTTCCAATCTCTATGTAATTAAGAACCTTGTTCATCTGATCCTCATTAACAATAGCTCCTAACTGAGTGTTCATGTCAGATGGATCGCCTATTGCAATCTTGTTGAACTTATCAACAATTTTAGAAACGAATTCATCGTAAATTGTATCCTGGACAAAAATACGTGAACCTGCAGCACAAACTTCACCCTGATTAAAGAGAATTCCTAACTGAACGCCCTCAACTGCTTTTTCCATATTGCAGTCTTCAAAGAAGATGTTAGGGCTCTTTCCTCCAAGCTCTAATGTTGCAGGAATAAGCTTGTCACCGGCTGCCTTGGAAACTTTGTAACCTACATCTGTTGAACCTGTGAAGCTTAATTTTTTAATATCCGGATGTTCTAAGATATACTGTCCTGCCTTGCTTCCTGAACCTGTTACTACATTAAATACGCCCTTAGGAAGAATGTCTGCAATAATCTCAGCTAAAAGGACTGTTGCTAAAGACGTACATGAAGAAGGTTTGAAAACGATGCAGTTACCTGCTGCTAAAGCAGGTGCAATTTTCCATGAACCTATCATTAATGGGAAGTTCCAAGGAACTATCTGACCAACAACTCCTAATGGTTCTGGAATCATAAGCGCCATTGTATTTGGATCAATTTGAGTTAAAGTTCCTTCTTCACCACGAATAAGTCCTGCATAGTAACGGAACTGATCTGAAGTTGTAGGGATATCGATAATTGCAGCCTCTCTTATTGGCTTACCAACATCTAATGATTCCGCTTGTGCTAAGAGTTCTGCATTCGCATCAATTGCATCAGCAATTTTATTTAACAAGACTGAACGTTCTGCAGGCATTGTTGCCTTCCAGCCCGGAAATGCTTCCCATCCAGCCTTAACTGCAGCATCAACATCTTCTTTTGTAGCCTGCGCACATGTTGTAAGCACTTCTCCTGTAGCAGGATTGCAGACGTCAAAAGTTGCTCCGTCAGATGCAGACTTCCATTCTCCGCCAATAAATAAACCATAAGTTTTTTTAAGATCCATTTCACTTCCTCCTTAAAAAATTCTTGATTTTAAATATTCTTTGGTATATTATACTTTATTATAATGCTTTAACGCGTTAAACGGTTACGGTTTTAAGCTTTAAACCATTAAAGTATTATGTGCAAAATTTTATCACTTATTTTAAAAAAACTCAAGTAAAAATTATAGAATCAGACAATTTAAAACTATATGACACTTCGACCATACAAAAGAAAAAAATGAATTTTGACAGGAAAGAAAAACTATGACTAATAAAAAGAAAAAACTTGGACTCCCAACAGTCTTTGCTACAGGCGTTGGAATGATTGTTGCTACAAGCTGTCTGCTCTCTTTAGGACAGGGCGCTTCAGCTATCGGAGTAACTTTTATTTTTTCAATGCTTATTGCACTCGGAATTAATATCTGTACGGCTCTTTCAATTTCTGAGCTTAACTCTTTAATGCCAAACCTTACCGGCGGGCTTGCCCAGTACACTCAGGCAAGCTGGGGCCCATTCATCACAATTTTCACAATGGTTGGTGGCTACATAGTCTGCAACATTGTTGTTGCATGTGCCGAAAGTGCAATGTTCGGAATTACTCTTTCCGGTGTAATTGATGCCCCAATCCCATCGTGGGCATATACAATTTTTGCTATCATAGTTTTAGGTTTTGTAAATTACATGGGCGTAAATGTTTTTGCAAAAATTCAGGACATAGTTGCTTATGCCCTCATTGCATCTCTAATCATCATGGGCATCTTAGGATGCATTAAAGCAAATCCCGAGACTGTTGTTAACCAGCCAGCAGTTTTAAATTCAGATTTTTCAAGTGTTATTTCTCTTTGCGGAATGGCTTTCTTTCTCTTTATTGGGTGCGAATTTGTTATCCCGATTGCAAAGCATGTTAAAAATCCAAGCAGAAACATTCCGCTTGGCATGGTCTTAAGCCTTGTTATTGTCTGTGGCGTCCAGTGCATTATGATCTTCGGATTCAGTAATTATGTTCCATGGAGTGACCTTGCAGAAAGTGCTACCCCGCATGTTCTTTACGGCTCGCTGCTCTTAGGCCCTGTAGGAAAAATCTGGATGACAATCGTTTCTTGTCTTGCTGTAACAAGCACAATCAATTCGCAGATTTCTGCTGTAAGCTACATTATTTTAGGCATGTCAAAAATTAATCTCCTGCCTAAAGTCTTAGGAAAGACAAATAAACACGGCGCTCCTTACTGGGGAATCGTTATAGTTGCTCTGCCTTTAATTGTTGTAAATGTGGCTGGTGTTGCAAGTTCTGATAGTCTTTCCATGCTCATTTTAGTCGGCTGCGTCTTTTGGATGCTTTCTTATCTTTTTACAAATCTGAATGTAATCATCATGAGGGTCAGGGAGCCGAATGCCAAAAGAAGTTTTAAACTTCCATTGGGCCCTGTAATTCCTTTAATTGGTGCCTTGGGCACTGCATGGATGATTTGGAACATAGACTCGGATCCTGATGCGCGCACTAAAATTTACATCATATGTTTGATTATCGGCGCAATACTTGCTATCTATGCTGCAATCTGGGTTAAATGCGTCATGAAAGAAAAACTTTTTGCACCAACTCCGATCTCTAAGATTCTTGAAAACGACAGTGAACTTTACGAATCTTATAAAGAGTCTGCGACAAGACTTGGTGACAAGGAGACAAAACAAAAGCCAAAAAATTTTTAATAAAATCTTTTGGTGGTCGGCTTAAAAAAGTACATTAGCTTTGTTGACTAAACAATATTTTCTTTACTCTTTCGTGCTTTTAAGCTTATAAAATATCCTATTGTTCCGGCAACCATCGCACCCGGAATGCATAGTGGACTTAAGAACTGGGATATCAAAGGTGCAATAGTTTTTCCCACAGCAGCCGTCAGCGATCTCATGGTATTATTTGCAAAGAAATATTCCGCATGTAAAGATTTCTTTGCGGAGCAAATAATCTACGGAAGTGCGGCTACCGGAATCGCGCAGTTTCCAGGACTTTTAGCTGAATACATCGCAAATCTTATTATCTTTTCTGCACTGTTTCAACCAGTACGAAAATTCTGTAGAAATATTTGAATAAAAAATCCCGCAGCCTTTGTTTTACCAAAATTGCGGGATTTAAAATTTTGTTGTTTACTCGAATTCAATAGTTCCAGGCGGTTTGCTTGTCAAATCATAAAATACTCTGTTTACGCCTCTGACCTCTTTTATGATTCTGTTCATTACAATCTGGAGTACTTCAAACGGAATCTCAGCTGCCTCGGCCGTCATGAAGTCTATTGTTCTTACGGCGCGGATTGCAACTGCGTAATCATAAGTTCTTTCATCGCCCATTACTCCAACAGAGCGCATGTTTGTAAGTGCTGCAAAATACTGATTTGGCATCCAAGGAGCCTCAAGGCCATTTGCCTTTTTATATTCAGCTGCTGCCTTATCAACCTCACTTCTGTAAATCCAGTCTGCATCCTGGACAATTCTTACTTTATCAGCAGTAACCTCGCCGATTATTCTGATTCCAAGTCCCGGGCCCGGGAAAGGCTGACGATAAACTAAAAATTCAGGAAGGCCAAGTTTAAGACCTGCTTTTCTTACCTCGTCTTTAAAGAGATTTCTTAAAGGCTCAATGATTTCCTTAAAGTCAACATAGTCAGGAAGTCCTCCTACATTATGATGGGATTTAATGACAGCCGACTCTCCGCCAAGTCCTGATTCAACTACATCAGGATAAATTGTTCCCTGTGCAAGGAAATCAACCTTTCCAATTTTTTTAGCTTCCTCTTCAAAAACACGGATAAATTCTTCTCCGATAATTTTTCTTTTCTGCTCTGGCTCTGTTACGCCTTTTAATTTTGCATAATATCTTTCCTGGGCATTTACACGCACGAAGTTAACATCAAAGGTTCCGCCTTCGCCAAAAATTCCTTCAACCTCGTCGCCCTCATTTTTTCTTAAAAGACCATGGTCAACAAAAACGCATGTGAGCTGTTTTCCGATTGCTTTTGCAAGAAGTGCTGCAAGAACTGATGAGTCAACGCCTCCGGAAAGTGCAAGCAGAACTTTTCCGTCTCCAACTTTTTCTTTAATTGCTTTCACCTGAGTTTCAACAAAGGAATCCATTTCCCAGTCGCCTTTGCAGCCTGCAACATTTCTTACAAAGTTGTAAATCATCTTTGTTCCTTCTGGCGTATGTAAGACTTCCGGATGGAACTGAATTCCGTAAAGTTTTTTCTCTTTGTTTTCACATGCTGCAACAGGACAATCTTTCGAATGTGCAACAGAAGAAAAACCTTCTGCCAGCTTGCTTATATAATCAAAGTGGCTCATCCAGCATGTTGTTTCTTTTGGAACATCTTTAAATAATTCAGATTCTGTATTTACTGAAATCTGAGTTTTTCCATATTCCTGAACATCTGCGCGCTCTACTTTGCCTCCTAAAATATGCTGCATGAGCTGGGCACCATAACAAAGTCCAAGCACAGGAATTCCAAGTTCAAAAAGATCTTTTGAATATGTTGGCGCGCCTTCTTCATAGCAGCTGTTCGGGCCGCCTGTAAGAATGATTCCCTTTGGATTCATCTCTTTTATTTTTTCAATGTCTGTTTTATATGAATAGATTTCGCAGTATACATTGCATTCACGAACTCGCCTTGCGACAAGCTGGTTATACTGCCCGCCAAAATCTATGACGATGACCATTTCTCTTTCCATATAAAGAGTACCTCCCTATAACTAAAATTTTACTCACACAGAATCTCTGCTTTTTTAAGTGCAGTTTTAACTTCCTTAAAAACTTCTTCACTCGGGCATTCAATTGTGTGAAGATGAACTCCGTCTGTAAGTTCTAAAAGTGAATGTGCACTTTCTTTTTTAAGCTTTTCAATAAACTGGCTTATCTCATAACGCGAAGAAATGTCAAGGCGTCCTGTAAGCTCTCCATAAATCGGATGCTCAACAGTAACGTCAATTACTCTGCATCCAAAATCAACAATTATCTGTAATTCTTCTTCTGTCTTAGACGGGTCGTGTTCGCATACAATTCTGTGCCTTGTGCCAATCTCGTCTGTGCTTAAAACATAACCCCTCGGCGTTGCTAAAACTTCAATTCCTGAAGCTCTTAAAAGTGCAATGTCAGAAACAATAATCTGTCTGCTTACAGAAAATTTTTCCGCAAGGAAAGTTGCACTTACAGGTTCTGACTTTTCTTTTAAATATTCTTCTATTTTATTTCTTCTGTCTGAAGCTTTCATCGAAAGATCCTTTCACAAGATTTTAATCTTCCCTAGTGCCTGATATTTTAAAGTCTATAAAAGAAAAACCCACTAAAATTTCAGGCATTCATAAAAATTTCTACATCAGATTATACATTAGAGAGTTTCTTTACTACAAGAGTTTAATTAAATAAATTGCAACAAAAACGTGTACTTAAATAATCCGTTGACAAATTAAGACATTCTTTTTAAAATAGCCGGGTTACCTGTCAAGACACATGTTTTGTCATTTATTTATATTTTAAAATCACATAAAAGCTGCTTTTACTATAGCCGCTAAAAAGGTGGAGATTATCATGGAAAAATTCAAGGCTTTTTTAAAAAGAAAAGATATCGAAATTTCTGTTAAACGATATTTGATAGATGCCCTAGGCGCAATGGCGCAGGGACTTTTCTGTACTCTTTTAATAGGAACAATTTTAAATACATTAGGCACTCAGTGCCACATCGGTTTCTTAAGCGCAACAATAGTTACCGTTGGAGAGACCGCTTACACAATCGGAGGAATTGCATCTGCAATGGCAGGCCCTGCAATGGCATGTGCCATCGGTTACTCGCTAAAGGCCTCGCCTCTTGTTTTGTTTTCTTTAATTCCTGTAGGATATGCAACAAATCTTTTAGGTGGCGCCGGAGGCCCTCTCGCAGTTTTAATTGTTGCAATTGTTGCCTCAGAATTTGGTAAAGCTGTTTCAAAAGAAACTAAGATAGATATTTTAGTAACACCAATCGTTACTATATTAGTTGGTGTCGGGCTTGCCTACTTAATTGCCGCGCCAATTGGAAGTGCAGCTTCCGCATTTGGCCAGCTTATCATGGCCGCAACTGATCTCCAGCCATTCCTTATGGGAATCATTGTTTCTGTTCTCGTTGGAATCGCGCTTACACTTCCGATTTCATCGGCTGCAATCTGCGCTGCCTTAGGACTTACAGGTCTTGCAGGTGGTGCCGCTGTTGCAGGCTGCTGTGCCCAGATGGTAGGCTTTGCAATAATGTCATTTAAAGAAAATAAAGTTGGCGGACTTATTTCTCAGGGAATCGGAACGTCAATGCTTCAGATGCCTAACATAATTAAAAACCCAAAAATCTGGATTCCTCCTATTGTTACTTCTGCGATAACAGGCCCTTTGGCAACTTGCCTTTTTAAACTTACAATGGATGGAACTCCTGTATCATCAGGAATGGGAACCTGCGGATTTGTCGGTCAGATAGGCGTCTATACAGGCTGGCTTTCTGATATCGAAGCCGGAACAAAAGCGTGCATAACTGCATTTGACATAATAGGCCTTGTCTTAATATGCTTTGTTCTTCCTGCAGTATTAAGCTGGCTCATATGTAAATTTGAACGGAAAATCGGATGGATAAAGGAAGGCGACTTGAAACTTGATTAAAATACTATGTGAAAAAATCAGCCAAAAAGGCTGATTTTTTTATGAGGGGAATCCACTAAATTGTTAATCTAACAATGTTAAAATCAATCATTAAATTATTTACATTTAAGTAGGCCAAAGCACGTCTTGCAAACAAGTGTGTGAATTTAGTGCTTATTTTTTATAAGCCGTTTGCACGCTGCGCCTTACGCCTACTTAAAGCAAACTCTTTTTAAATTTTCAAAAGCATTTTCTAAACATTCTTGTCTTTTACTTTTACTTAATTTAAAAATCAAATAAAAAAAGGCAAAGAAATCAAAGAACCTCATCGGTTCTAAAGACGTCTTTGCCTTTACAAGTTAAATTTATACACTAGTTATGCGCCTTTGTCAATAAATTTTATTCATGAAATTTATCTTGAAAAATCCTGGCTGTTTTTCAATTTATATTTGCATTTTTTTCTTTATTAAGTATAATCATATTATATTTTTCAAAGCATTTTAAAATCTATTTTTAAGTTCTAAACATTCAAACTGCGGCTTATGCCGTGCTTTATTAAATCACCGATATAAAAGAGAAAGTGGGTTTATTATGGATTACACCAAAGATGAAGTTATGCAATTTATTATGGAGGAAGATGTTAAATTCATACGTCTGACTTTTTGTGATGTTTTCGGAAATCAAAAAAACGTTTCAATAATGTCTGATGAAGTTGAACGCGCCTTTGAATATGGTGTGGCTTTAGATTCTTCGGCCATCTTAGGCTTTGGCGGAGAGGTTCATTCAGACCTCATCCTTCATCCGGAGCCTGATACAATTGCCTTTCTTCCATGGAGACCGGAACACGGAAGAGTTATCAGAATGTACTGTACGATAACTTACCCAGATGGAACTCCTTTTGAAAATGATTCCAGAAGCATTCTTAAAAAAGCAATTAGTTATGCCAAAAAGAAAGGCTATACTTTCTACTTTGGTTCAGAAATGGAATTTTATCTTTTTAAGCTTGATGAAAACGGCGATCCTACTAAAATCCCGAATGATTATGCAAGATACATGGATGTAGCTCCTTCAGACAGAGGTGAAAATGTAAGACGTGAAATCTGCCTGACTTTAGAGCAGATGGGAATCAAGCCTGAATCATCTCATCACGAAGAAGGCCCTGGCCAAAACGAAATTGATTTCCGTTATTCAGAAGCTTTAGAGGCTGCCGACAATGCTTTGGCTTTTGCTTCTGTTGTAAAAACAATTGCATTCAGAAACGGGCTTTTTGCAGACTTCTCACCAAAGCCTTTGAAAGACGAACCAGGGAATGGCTTCCACATCAATATCTCATGCAAGGATGAAGAAGGCAATGTTCCTTTAGATGAAATGATTGCGGGAATTTTAGAAAAGATTAATGATATAACCCTCTTTTTGAATCCTTGCGAAAATTCATATGAACGTTTAGGAAGCAACAAGGCTCCTTGCTACATTTCCTGGTCAAACGAGAATCGTTCCCAGCTTGTAAGAGTGCCTGCAGCAAAAGGAAAATTCATCCGAGCAGAACTTCGCTCGGCTGACCCTTCAGCTAATCCATATCTTGCTTATGCACTTCTTATTTATGCATGTCTTTACGGAATCGAAAATAAGCTTGAGCTTCCAAAAGCTTCTGACACAAACCTTTACACTGCAGACGAAGCAACTAAAGCAAAGTTTAAAACCCTTCCTAAGACATTAGATGATGCAAAGAAGGTTGCAGCTTCAAGCGATTTCATAAAAGAATGTCTGCCACAGATGATGATTAACCCTTACTGCAAATAAAATTCACTTTTAAAATTTGAACACTAAAATTAAAATTTGAAATTTCAAATCGCAATATGACATTTGAAATTAATTTCGAAAAAGAAGACGAAAGGAGGATGCGAATATGAATTTTGACAATCATGTTTATAGCGTTCTTGTTGTGTCTTCTAATGAGAAATTTACAGAAACCTTAAAGCCTTTACTCATTAAAAAAAGGTATGAACCGATTTCATACTGCTCAAGCATAGCAGCTGCAAAAAGAAAAACAACGGACACTTTTTATGATTTAGTAATCATAAATTCGCCTCTCCCTGACGATACGGGTACAAAGTTTGCAATTGATCTTTCAACGCGAAAAAATACCGCCTGTCTGCTGCTTGTAAAAAATGAAGTCTTAGATACTATAACAGCAAAAGTAAAGGACCACGGCGTTTACGTCATTCCAAAACCTGTTTCTCTTCCGCTTGTTTATCTTTCACTTGATTGGCTAGAAACAACAAGGGAGCGCTTAAGGAGATTCGAACAGAAAAATGTTTCAGTTGAAAAGCGTATGGAAGAAATTCGACTTGTAAACAGAGCAAAGTGGCTTTTAATTTCAAAAGAAAATCTCTCGGAAGAAGAAGCGCATCACTCGATTGAAAAACAGGCAATGGACAACAGCGTTTCGAAAGCAAAAATTGCTGAAGAAATAATTGAAAGGTATAAAGATTAAATGTGTGGTTTTGTAGGATTTATAGGAAACCAGAATAATAAAGATAAAATAATAGAAGAAATGATGGACACCATCATCCACAGAGGACCGGACGGTTCTGGAAAATACACTGATGAAAATGTCGCTTTAGGCCATAGGCGTTTAAGCATAATTGATGTTTCGGAAAGCGGAAATCAGCCAATCTTTAATAGCGACCAGTCCATGGTCCTTGTTTTTAATGGCGAAATTTATAATTACAAAGAAATAAAGGCTGAACTTTTAGAAAAAAATTATTCCTTTAAAACTGAAACTGACTCGGAAGTCATTCTTTTAGGCTACGAGGAATGGGGCGAAAAAATCGTCGAAAAATTAAGAGGAATGTTTGCCTTTGTAATCTGGGATAAAAACAAAAAAGAACTTTTTGGTGCGCGTGACTGGTTTGGAATCAAACCTTTTTACTACACGCTTCAGAACGATACTTTTATGGTTGCTTCTGAAATAAAATCGTTTTTAGTTCATCCGGATTTCAAAAAAGAATTTAACGAGGATGTTTTAAGTCTTTATCTTTCATTTCAGTTTGTTCCGACAAAAGAAACTTTCTTTAAAAATGTTTTCTGTCTTGAACCGGGACATTATTTTAAAATCGGAACTGATTTAGAACTTAAAACGACAAGATATTTTGATCCACTTCCTTGCAATAAGGTCTGCCCTCTTTCAGGCGATGAACTTGCTTTAAAAGTTGAAGAAGTAATGACTGATTCCGTTAAAGCCCACATGGTAAGTGATGTTGAAGTTGCTTCTTACCTTTCAAGCGGAATAGATTCATCATATCTTGCCTACCTTAGCCAGGTTGATAAAACCTATACTGTCGGCTTTAAAGAAGGCCAGTACAGTGAAATAAACGATGCAAAAGATTTTGCAAAATCAATAAACATGAAAAATGACAGCGAGCTGATTAATCCTGATGAATACTGGGATAAGCTTTCTGACATTATGTATTATATGGACGAGCCTGTTGCCGACCCTGCTGCAATCGCGCTTTACTTTTTAAGCCGCACTGCAGCAAAAGACGTAAAGGTTGTCCTTTCAGGCGAAGGCTCTGATGAACTTTTCGGGGGTTACAACATTTACTGCGAGCCTCTTGAGCACACTGGTTTTAATAAGCTTCCTGAATCAATGAGAAAAGGCCTTGGCTCCTTTGCAGAGAAAGCACTTCCTGTTGGCGCAAAAGGAAGGGGATTTTTAATGCGTCATGGAAAAACTTTAGAAGAAAGATATTTTGCAAATGCAACTAATATTTTTTCTGAAAGCGATGCGGCAAGACTGTTAAAGAAAAAGCCTCAAGCTAAAATAACTGATTTAACGGCTCCTCTTTATAAAAAAGTTTCTGATAAAGACGATGTTTCTAAGATGCAGTATGTTGACATGCATCTCTGGCTTGTCCATGACATCTTAATGAAGGGCGATAAAATGGGAATGGCAAATTCTATTGAGGTCAGAGTTCCATTTTTAGACAAAAAAGTTTTTGATTTTACAAGTACATTGACTCTTTCACAAAAAGTGAACCCACCTAGAACAAAGATTGCCTTAAGAAGCGCTGCAGATAAAGTCATTCAGAAAAAGACCGCAGAAAAAAAGAAGCTTGGCTTTCCAATTCCAACGCGTGTCTGGCTTAAAGAAGATAAATATTATAATATCGTTAAAGAAAAATTTTTATCTGCAAGCTCAGAGAAATTTTTTAATACAGAAATTTTAATGTCTCTTTTAGATGCTCATAAAAACGGCGAAATTAAAAACGAGAAAACTGACAACAGCCGAAAAATCTGGGCCGTTTTCATCTTCCTCGTATGGTATGACAGATTCTTCGGAGAGACTGCATAAAGTATATTAAATTTAAAAGCTGAAATTTTTAAAATTTCAGCTTTTTGTTTAAAAAATCATTTCATCCTCATCATTAAGACATTTCCATTTTCTTTAAGCCACTTTTGGCATTTCTTATATTCCGGGAAAACCCTAAGCACCTCATCATAAAATTTTTTTGAATGATTCATCTCAATCATGTGGCAAAGCTCATGCACAACAACACTGTCTAAAACAAGAGGTGGCGCAAGCATTAAAAGGCAGTTGAAATTTAAATTTCCTTTTGCGCTGCAACTTCCCCATCTTGTTTTCTGATTTCTTATCTTTATGCGCCCCGGGTTTACTCCAACAATCGGCGCATAATAGGCCACCCTTTTTGGAATCGCTTCTTTTGCCTCAAGCATTAAAACATCAATCTCCAAATCAGTAAGCGGCCCTTCTTCTTCCGCCTTTTCTTTTTCAATTTTTGCCTTTTCAAGATGCTTCATTATCCAAGCGCTCTGCTCATCTAAAAACTTTTCAATCTGCTTTTTACTTGCAGTCTTCGGCGCTCTTACAAGAAGTTTTCCGTTTTTTATCTCAGCCCCTATAGTTTTTCTCTTGCTTCGTATTAACTGATATTCCATAATTAATTTGATTATGTCTATCTGGAAATTTTTTGTCAATTCGTTTTTTTACACAGAAAATACAATCTATTTACGAGCGAGTCTATGCGAGGCCTTAGAATTTCTTGGTGAAGTAGGCGTGAAGGAGCGATGGCCCGACGCGACAAACCGGAAATGTTAGCTACAAGGAGCTAGGGAACAGTGCGACGCGCGCCGATGAATCTAGAAATTCAAGGGTGTTAGCATCTAACTCGCGAGTGAATAAGTTGTATTTTCTGTGATATAATAAAACCACATATGAAAAATTCAAGTCCAAATAATTGCAAATCAAATATCGTTTCAGAAAAGACGTTCCTTGCATCCATTGTTTTGAACGCCATTTTAGTAATCTTAGGAATCATAGGCCTTACAATTACGATAGGGCAGCAAGGCGCAGAGCTCTTTAGCAAATACACAAACCTAAGCAACATGCTCTCGCTACTCTTCTCACTTCTCTATTTAATTTTTGGAATTATTGCCTTTGCGAAAAAAAGATTTGAAATTCCAAAGATAATTTTACTTTTCAGATTCTTAGCAGTCGTAAGTCTGATGGTGACATTTTTTGTTGTCATGGCAGGTTTTATTAGCGGCTGGGGAGTTGATAGCTTTTCATGGGCCTTCATAGACAATTCGGCACTTGAGTTCCATCTTATCTGTCCAATTTTATCACTGATAAGTTTTTTATTTTTCGAAACAACAATGCGCCTGAAATTCAGACACATTCTTTTTTCAAGCCTTTTAACATATGTTTACACAGTAATTTCAGTCACATTAAACATTCTTAAAATCTGGCACGGCCCATATCCATTTCTTTATGTCTATGAGCAGCCATTTTTAATGTCAGTTCTCTGGGTCGTTGTTATTAATGGCGGATCCATGCTTATTGGATTTTTAATTCTGATTATTAAAAACCGCAGACTCTCTTAGCTATGTCATCAATAAATTCATCATCAAACAGCCTCGTTTCATTCCATTTAAGCTGGCTTGAAACTGCAGGATGAACGACTTCAATTCTTTTTATTTTTTCAACCCCTGGCACAGCTAATATATCAGGGTCTGAAATTATAATGTCAAATTTTTCTTCTTTTAAAAGTTTTAAATAATCAGCTTCTTCTTTAAAATAAATGTCGCCTTCTGAAGCTTCTTCTTTATCAAAATCGAAAAAGGTTGCAACATTAATTTCAAAGCCTTCCGGAATCTTTTCTTTCAGCGAATCTCTGATTGAGTTAGCAATTATCTGATCTTCAATTACAAGGATTTTCTTTTCGTCCTGATTCTTAAGTAATTTTCCCTCTGAAAATTTTTCATCATTTGCAGACATCTCGTTTTTCTGACAGCTAGGATCAGCATTCTGATTCAACGCTAATTCAATCTTCTTTTTTAAAAGCTCTACTCCTTCTTTTCCAATCGGGAAGCCTGTTACATAAGGCGTTTTGAATTTTTTATTTAGATATTTCGCAAGCTTTAAACCGGAAGATGAAACTGCCAAGTTGATTTCAGCTGAAGCGCAGTTTTCTATCTGCTCTTTTGTTATTCCCATAAAAAATCTGCAGCCGATTTCAAATCCATTTTCAGTAAGAATCTCTTCAAGGAGCTTGTCATTTCCGCAGTTTCCAAAATCAAGCGGAGTTATTCCAAGAATATTTACCCTTCCTTTTACAATTTCTTTTTTCTTTGCAAATCTGTCAATCAAAGCTTTCCCTGCAGCAAAGATTCCTTTGTCATAATATTCAAAGCCTGTTGTGTTAAATCCGAAAGCCGGCTTTCCTGTTCGAAATTCAATTTCACATGCAATGCCGTCCATGTCCATTCCAATCAAAGCAGGAACAGGAGTTCCAACAACAGAAATCATTTCACCTGAAATATTTTGAGAGGCTTCTGTAATTACATTTATTATTTTTTCATCATTTCCTAAAATACAGTCGACATTTCTTAGCGCCGTTGAAAAAATCGGACGCACTTTATCGTCCCATCTTGGCTCATCATAATAAACATAGTGGCTTGTGCAGCAGCCTGCATCATTGATTGCGGTTATTGCATTTAAATCAAATAAAGCCGAGCATACTCCTGAATAGTCAGAGGCAAAAGGAGTTAAATAAATAGATAGCTGTCCCATTATCTGCCTCCTTTCTTAAATTTCAGCTCCGGGGTGTTTTCCCAGTCCGTTTTTATTTTATAAGCATCTCTTATTTGGCCCATAAGCTTTTTAATTCCCTGAAATCCAAAGTAACCTTCATCATGCCAGATGTCCACTACATGCTCTGCCTTTAAAAGTCTTGCGCAGTCAAGGCCCAAAGCCATGACATTTGTTTCTTTTTCATCACTTATCAGATTTTCATAATCTGAAGCTCTGCTTACTTTCACATCCGGTCTGTTATTTAAAATATAATTTTCGGCTTCCACATCAATTTTAAATTTATGAGAAGATCTGAAAAGATACTTGAGATTGAAGCCATAATCCAGCAAAGTCTTTGCAGTCTGAAATGTCGGAATCGATGCACTTGAGTCAATCGCAAGTGGCATTCCATCTAAAAGTTTTCTTGTCTCTTCAATGTCTTTAAGTGCTTCTTCTTTCATCTGTTCTATTTCAGATTTTGATTTTTCAAAGAATGATGGATCATCTTTATGTTCTTCTTCAACATTTAAAATTTCTGCAATGTCAAAATATGCCCTTGCTATTCTTTCCGGGTCATAGTTTGAGTAAAAAGTGTAATGCGGAATTTCAAATTTTTCAAAGAGGCCTTCTGCATTTCTTTCACTCATGAATCTCATTGTCACGCTCAATGCACTTTTAGCAATGCCCTGATATTCATCAAAAGTTTTCATGTTAAAAATTTCTCTTACAGGTCCAAAGCCCCAGTCTTTAAGAAGTTTTAAAAATTCACTGTCAGAAGGAATCGAAACAAAGTTTCCAAGGAAATTAATTCCTCTGTCTTTTTCCTTTGGCGTTTCAAGAAAAGAATAAAGCGTGCTCATTTTCTTGCTGCCCATGTCCACCCGCTCATCCATTGAGACAGGATCTATATGCTGCACTGCAAATTTCTTTTCGGGATAGGTCTCATGAAGTCTCTTAACCAGCGCTTCTTCATCCGTTCCCAAAAAATCGTCAATGCAGAAAACTGCAATCATCAAAACTTTAGGATCTGTACTAAGACAGTCAATCAGCTTTCCGATACTTTCGATTATCAGATCCTCGTAGCTTCCTGAAATAACATCGCCCTCAGTAATAAAAAGAAACGACACATCTTTTCTGTTTGCATATTTAGTCGCATTTATTGCATGGCGCCTCGTACACGAAAGAGGCCCCACATAAAGCGTGTGGCTTTCAGGTATGCTAATTATTGTATGTTTTTTTGATGGTTTTGGAAGATAGTAATGAAGACTCCCCTTTTTATTATTCATTTATTCCCCAATTTTAATCTGCTGTAAATTTATTTTTGTTTTGCCATAAAAAATTTCAGTTATTTTCCAACTTAGAATCAATCAGCTTTTCTGCAAGCTTTTTATATATTAAAGAAATTTCTTTTTCAGGCATCGCCTCGACTACAGTCATGTTCATTTTTTCTGCTTCGTGAATTTCACTGCTTCTTGGAATATCTGCAATTATTTCAGATGAAGCATCTCTTGCAAATTCATTAACAAGTTCAAGCTCATCTTCAACGTTTCTTCTGTTTAAAATAATTCCTCCAAGCTGAGCATAGCCTCTGTTTTTAAAGTTTTCGACAGCGAAGGCAATATTCCTTGCTGCAAAAAGCGACATTTTCTCTCCACTTGTAACAATAAGAACCATGTCTGCATACTGTCTTCTTAAGGGCATTGCAAAACCGCCACAGACTACATCGCCCAAGACATCATACAAAACGACATCTGGCTTATAAACTTCATATGCATCAAGTTCTTCTAATTTATCAAAGGCTGTTATTATGCCGCGGCCTGCACATCCGATTCCCGGTGTCGGGCCTCCAGCCTCAACGCAGAGCACCCCTTTATATCCTTCATGCACAATGTCCTTAAGTTTTACATCCGCTTCGCCGCTTCTTATAAGGTCAAGAACAGTCGGACATTTTTCTCCGTGAAGCAGGAGGCTTGTTGAATCTGACTTAGGGTCGCATCCAATCTGCATGACTTTTAATCCCATGTCAGAAAATGCAGCCGCAAGATTTGCAGTCGTTGTCGATTTTCCTATTCCGCCTTTTCCGTAGATTGCTATTTTTATCATTTAAAATTCCGCCTTGTATTTATCATTATTTAAGAATAATTAAGGACATTTTTATTTCACCTTAGCACTTAGTTTTGCTTTGCTCCATTTTCCGTAATAAGTTACTCCATTAACTTTTTTAAGTGCACGGATTTTGAAATAATATTTTTTGCCTTTTTTAAGTTTCTTAATTGTCTTGCTTTGAAGCTTTGTTGTTACTGTCTTCCATTTAGAAGAGCCCTTCATTTTATATTTTATTTGGTATTTCGTTCCACCTGTTGCCGATGCCTTTGTGGATGCAGTAATGGTTATTTTTCTTTTCCCCGATTTGACTTTTTTAATTGCTGCCTTTTTAGGAGTAATTGTTACCGTGCAGAATTTAAGGACATTACACGAAATATTTCTTGCAGCAACTGTAACCTGACCTACTTCATGCGAATAAACAGTTCCGCAATTTATGCTTGCAATTTTTGTATTATCGCTATACCAGTTAAATTCACTTCCTGTGTTATCTGCAATATTTACATAATTAGCAGGTTCTATATTCTGAATGCTTAACTTCTTTGTCTGGCCATAAACCATTGAAAGCGACGTTGTCGATAAATCAAATGCTGTTATCGTTGGATAGTTCCAGACTGGTGGTGTTTCAACAACATTTACCTTTACGGTGAAAGTTTTTCCATTTGGAAGAGTTGCATTTAAATTTGTTGAGCCAATTTTCAAAGGTGTTACATTAATCTGCCCGGAGTTTGCAGCAAATCTAGCTACTGTTGGGTCATCAATTGACCATTCTATTTCATCAGTATCACCTGCCTCCGGATAAGTCGAATAATGAATAACCGAATTT
>R19__coassemble_433_pt1 | contig 19578 bp, 21 predicted proteins | sample R19__metabat2_low_PE_008 | metagenome-assembled genome bin R19 | reverse complement strand
CCTATAAAAAACCTCTGCCGCGGCGCATGTCTTAAACGAACTTATCGCGTTTGTTGAGGATGAGCACTCATCATGGCAGAGGTTTTTCTTGCGATTTAGCTTAAAAAAGAGAATTTTCGCTTGATATCCTATAAAAAACCTCTGCCGCGGCGCATGTCTTAAACGAACTTATCGCGTTTGTTAAGGGCGAGCACTCATCACGGCAGAGGTTTTTCTTGCGATTCTGACGGGAGGTTGTAAAATAAAAGCAAGACTTAAAAAGGCGTTACTGTCTTGTGCTTGAACGGGAGGCAAATATGAAAAAGAAAGTTTTGGCAATATTTGCAGCTTTGTGTTTTGCAACTTGCTTGTTAGCAGGATGCAGCAGCCAGTCTGACGAAACCACAACTTCTGAAACAACTAAAGCCTCTGAAAAATCAGCAGATAATTCCATAGCAGAAACTTTATGGAATGAGCTTGGAATAGGGATAAGTCTTGAAGAGGCGTATGCAAAAGATATTTATCCTTGCGAAAAAGTGACAGATTTTTCAAATCTTAATCTTGATTATTTTTGCTGGGATAATATAAATTTTAATGAATCAGATTCTTATACCGCAAATGGTTTTAGTGATAACTGCAACATAACTTTTAAAATAAGCGTTTGTTTTGCGCAAAATTCAGATGAAGCAAGCCTTGCCCCATCAATATCTGCGACCATGGCCAAATATGTTGAACAGATATTTAATATGTTCGACATGGATAAAGAGTATGACGAAAAGAGTTTAATATTAAAATTTCAAGCAGATGCTTATGATGAAAATGATAATAATATAGATCTGGGCATTGAGGTGTATCCAATGACTGGCATGGGATACAATGGAAAGGAAAGAAACGGAAAGTTTATTGCCGACGCCCTTCCTAACTGGGCAAGCGAAGTTGAAATTGTTGATTTAACAGATGGCAGTGATGAAGCCGGGCTTATAAATGCCTGCCTTAGTAATCTTGTAAAACAAATTGGAGAGAATGAAGAACTTTCAAGTTTCTTGTTAGATAAATATTTAGTTGGTTGAATAACAAAAGGTGACACAAGGATATGTGCCCGCTGTCACATAGGACGTCTGGCGGTGTCCATAGCACGCCTGGCGGTGTCCACAGGACGCTTATCAGTGTCCACAGGACGCCTTCGATGTCTGCTGTCATATGGCGAATAATGGAAGGAAATGAATATGGCATTGGAAGAAGCAAAAGCCTATTTGGTAAATAAAGGATACGGAGATCGAATTCAGATTTTTGATGTGTCCAGTGCAACAGTAGAACTTGCGGCGCTGGCGGTCGGAACAGAACCGGCAAGGATTGCGAAATCACTGACTTTTATGGTAGCGGACCAGCCGGTCATGGTTATTGCAGCTGGTGATGCCAAGATTAATAACAGTAAATATAAGGGATATTTCCACAAAAAAGCCAAGATGCTGACCAGGGAAGAGGTCAATGCATTGATCGGACATGACGTAGGTGGCGTGTGTCCATTTGGCATTAAGGGTGGAGTGGATGTCTATCTGGATGTATCGCTTAAGCGATTTGATAAAGTATATCCGGCCTGCGGAAGTGCCAATAGTGCGGTGGAACTGACACCGGAGGAGTTAGAAGTATTGTCAGGATGCAAGGAATGGATCGATGTGTGCAAAATCCCGGAAGAAGACGAGGAGAGCAAATGCTGTTAAGCGAAGCTGACACCTTTAGCATTCTCCTGTGGGTGCGCTCGTGCTTTGATTAAAAAAAGACAAGCTCCACCAAATTAAGACTATACAAGGAAAAATAATTATGAAAAATCGAAAGATTATTATCATACTTGCGATTTTGCTTTTGGCAAATATTTGTGCAACGGTTATTCTTGGAATTGCGGTCCATAAATTGTCTTCTGAAAAAGAGGCAAGTGTCGGAACGACTCAGTATGTCATGTATGTCGGATTAAATGATAAGGATACCGATGAGCAGATTATTTCCAAAGAGGATGCAAAAGAAATAATTGAGAATATCTGTTTTAAATATGTAGAAGGATATACGATTCAGGAAGCTTCAGGCTCGTGGGTTGATGAGGAAAACAATTCTATACATGAGCAAACAATTGTCTGCCATTTTGATGATGCGGATGAGAGCGCAGTGCATAAGATTGCAGATGAAGTAATCGAAAAATTAAATCAAAGTACTGTGTTAATAGAAAAGGATAAAATAGAAACAGATTTGTATGAAGGCAGCGAGTGACAAAAGGGTACGTCCCTCTTGTCACCCGCTTTGTTTACTTCAAAATCCCCGCCAGGGTCTCCATCAATTTTTTAATGTCTATCGGTTTTGGCACGTAGCCGCTCATGCCCGCCTGCTCGGCGAGGCTTCTGTCCTGTTCGAAGGCGTTGGCCGTCATGGCAACGATTGGGATATTAGCAATGGCCGGGTCATCCATCTTTCGGATGGCCTTTGTTGCATCATATCCATTCATCTTAGGCATCTGGATGTCCATGAGAATTAGGTCGTACTGACCAGGCGATGCCTGCTTCATCAAATCTACTGCCACCAGGCCGTCTTCAGCAAGGGTGACTTCAAATCCGGCTTCTTCTAAAATCTCTTCTGCGATTTCCTGATTCAGTTCGTTGTCTTCAACAAGCAGAATCTTCTTTCCCGAGAAATCTATAAGCGGAGATTTTTCTTCTTTCTTTTCAACTGCATAAGGCGTTGAAAGAACCTCCCTTAATTCTGACATGAAAATAGGTTTTGCAATGAAGTGAGTTACGCCCGCTTCAATAGCTTCCGTTTCAATTTCCGTCCAGTCATATGAAGTAAGGACGATGATTGGTTTGTCGTCGCCTATGATTCTGCGGATTCTGCGCACTGTCTCGATGCCGTTCATGTCTGGCATGAGCCAGTCAATGATATAAACAGCAAAGGAATCATTTCTGTCATAAGCAAATTGGGTGCGGACGATGGCCTCCTTGCCGCTTGATGTCCACTCAGGGCGCATTCCGATTTCGCTTAACATCTTACATACAGAAATGCAGCAATCCATGTCGTCATCGACAACTAAAGCAGGAGCGCCTTCAAGCTCAGGGATTGGCACATAAACCATTTTTCTGCCGCTCTTTTTAAAGCTTAAGTTTACTACAAACTCGCTGCCCTTTCCTTCCTTACTATAAACTTCGATTGTGCCGCCCATCATGTCCACAATATTTTTAGTGATGGCCATGCCAAGGCCGGAGCCCTGGATGCCGCTTACAGTAGCAGTCTGCTCGCGCTCAAAAGGCTCAAAGATATGTTCGATAAATTCCGGACTCATTCCGATTCCGGTATCTTTAATACGGAAGGTGTAGTCGGCATAGTCTGCATTAGAAGACGGTTTTTGCGAAACTTTGACGCTTACCTGGCCGCCAGGTTTTGTAAACTTCATGGCATTCGAGAGAATATTTAAGAGAATCTGATTCAGGCGAAGCTTATCGCAGATTATATCCTCGTCTACCACATCCATGACATCAATAAAGAAGTCAAGATTTTTCGCCTTGATATCAGACTGCACAATTGTCCTTAAGTCATGAAGCACCTCAGGCAGATGCACTTCTTTTTCTTCAATCTTAACTTTGCCGCTTTCAATGCGGCTCATGTCGAGCACATCATTGATGAGCGAAAGCAGATGGTTAGAAGAAATCTGAATTTTATTTAAGTATTCTTTTACGCGTTCAGTATCATCGATGTGAGTTGCGGCCAAAGAAGTAAATCCGATGATGGCATTCATCGGTGTACGGATGTCATGAGACATGCTATTTAAGAATACAGTCTTGGCGCGGTTTGCATGCTGGGCTGCATTCAAAGCGGACTCTAATGTATCATGAATTTCCTGCTGGCGCTGCGTGATGGAATCAACATTTCTGAAACCTGAAACAACAATCAACTCGCCATCTTCGGAGCTTACTTTTACATAATGACCTTCGAAAAAATGAGTCTCCCCGTCAATCAGCGTGCGGTAAGTATAGTCCAATTTTTCCTGGTCTTTAAAAACCTTAAGAAGATTTTCTAAGCAGAATTGTTCGAGGAAATTATCTTTATCGTCCGGATGCACGCGGTCCCTTGTGTAATTATTAAGGATGTGCATGTAAGGGAATTTCTGGCGGCTATCTTTGGAAATTTCTGCCGTGACATAGCCTTCAAGCTTGATGGTTTCAGCAAGACCCTGCGCCAAATATATAACAAAAACATTCAGATAATCGTCGCTCAAGGCGTTGATGACTACGGACTGATCTTTAATTTTATCAAGCTGAGTCTCCTGGTCGACATAAGCTGCCTCAAGTTTTTTAGCGGTTTCAAGTTCTCTTTTTCGTTCACCGTTAATGTAAGTGAAATCAATGAACAGGATAAGTAAAAGAGCAATCATGATGAAAACAGGAATCGTCCAGTCTATTTCTGTCTGTTCTAAAATAGCTTCCGGAATCATGGAAACGAGCATCCAGTCTGGATTTTTTTCTAAATGAGAGTAGGCCAGATAGCAGTTTTCGCCTACAGCGTTTGCCGCACTAAAAGAGCCTGTGTTGTTGTTTTTCATCTCTTCTTGCAGTGCATTTGTGTCAACAGAGCCTTGGTTGTAGCTATAGATAAAACTGAAGAAATCTTCATTCTTCATGCTGCCAGGCTTGATTATATAGGAGCCGTTAGAGTCGATAAGCGCAACAGCGGCAGAATCTCCGTACTCAGTAGGGAATGTCCAGCGCTCCTCAAGGTTGCTTACAGGAATAACATACATGAGAATGGCATCCCTGTTTTCCTGATTTTCATCTAAAAGAGTAACTTTATTGCAAAATGCCACAACCCACGAACCAGTAAGCGGATCGTTGTAGCGCTTGGTGATAGAAATTTCTTCCTCGCCGGTTATATTATCAAAAATATCATTTAATCCTTTTTTGTTGTAATCGAGCGTATTGTCGGAAGCGTCGGATGCCTTTCCTTTAGAGGCAAGGCCTGTCAAATCGTCGGCCCATATAATCTGGGCGGATGCATCTTTTATGACAACGCCGTTTTCAAGCGATTCAATTGCCTTTTCCATGGTTACAGGTTTGGCATTGATTTCAGAAGCCCACATGTCGCAGACGTTCTGACGGTCATCAAGATAGTTGCTTGCGATTTCCTCTAAGATAACAGTGGTGTCCTGAAATTTTTTCTCATTAGCACTGGTTGAATTATTTGTTGTAGTTTGGACATAGAAAACAACGGCTAAAGCCACCACTAATACAATTAAAATATTGACAATAATTAAGGCAAGTCTTTTTCTTTTCATGATGCTTCCTTTGTCTAAAATTTACTTGTTTCTAAAACGACGAAAAGACGCTTCGGCTTTTTTAGCCAAAACGCGCTTTAAAATTTTATATAACGGCACATTTTAATTACGCTTTCTATCTTTTCAGAAGGGGCATTAAACCCCTTCTGATAAAACGCATCCTTGTGCGCACTTAGCATAGCCGTCCCGACTGTGTTAAGTTAGTTTTCTTCCATAAAGTTTGTGAAAATTTCCATGGCAGCGTCAGTGGATTCGCCCGGCACATAAGCCGAAACAGAATCTGTGAAGATCTGCTCATCCATTACGCTGATTCCTTCTGTAGCTGCGCAGTAGGTTGCCTTGTCAGTCTGAAGATACGGGAAAGTATCCTTGCCGTTATTTATATTTGCTGTCGGAAGATGCTTGATGCTCTGGAGAGTCAGCATCTCATCATCTTGTAACATAAAGCGGACAAATTCATTGACAAGGTCAAGCTGCTTGCTGTCTTTATAAATTCCTAAATACACATCGCTTAACTGCATTGTATATGGAGCTTTGCTGTCGTCATAAACTGCCGGCACATATGCATATGAGAATGGGCTTTTCTGGAAGGTCTCTGATTTTGCCTCTCTCTTTGCTGCACCTGAAAAGGTTGATGCTGAAGCAGTAACAATTGGAATGTCCCCTTCGAAGAAACGGAGCAGAAGTGCTTCGTAGTTGTCATCTAATGTGTCGCCTTCCATGTTAAGGTAGCCTGCTTCCAAAAGTGCTTCTTCTTCTGCAAGACATTCTTTAAATGCAGTTTCGTAATCTGTTCCTGCAAGAATCTTGTCTATGTAGAGCGGAGTATAGCTTTTGCCAAGGTGGCCGGAGTTAACATAAAGCGGAGTTTCATATCCTGCCTCAACTAATTTAGCAAGGCAGCTTTTAAGCTCCTCATAATTAGTAGGAACTTCAATATTATTTTCTTCAAAAATATCTAAATTGACGATATAGCCGTAGCCGGTTGTATAAAGAGGAATAAGAAGCTGCTTATCGTCAAGCTGGCCGCTCTTTAAAAGCTCTTTATCGAGATTGGAAAGATCAATTCCTGCTTCGTCATAATCCTCTGCATAATTCGTCACACTGCTTACATCCATCATCAGGCCTTCGCTTTCTGCATATTCCGGATTCCACCAGTCGATGCAGAAAAGATCAATGTCCTCTCCGGTTGCACAGCGGTTAGCCAGGTCGTTGTGGGGATCTGACATCTGGGAATATACGACCTCAACATTTGGATAATATTCCTGGAAGTCTATTGCCACCTGGTCGAGTGCTTCGAAATTGCCCCATGAACCAAGGACGTTGATAGTTGCGCTTATGTCCGTATCAAGTGCAGGAGTGAAGGCGCTTGATGCTTCCGCGCTTGTCTCTTGGCTCTCCGCGGATGCTGTAGTCTAAGAGTCTGATGAACTTCCGCATGCAGTCACGCTAAGTGCCATCGCCGCGATTATTGTTATTGCTAATATTTTTTTCATGGTTTTGCTCCTATCTTATGTGGGTGGTTGGTCTTTCAAGTCCTTGCCTGCAAGGACAAATTTATAATAGGTGGTTTTAGTGTGTCATTTTGAGTTTGCAATTACAGGCTGCGCATGGTCTGAAAGAGTTTCTCAAGGTCTAAAGGTTTTTCCATGAAACTGTTCATGCCTGCTTTTTCTGCCGCCTTTCTGTCCTTGTCGCTAACGCTTGCGGTCATGGCGACAATGGAAACGGACGCCTTTTTCTTGCTCTTTAGTTTTCGTATTGCCTTTGCTGCTTTATATCCGTCCATCACGGGCATTACTAAATCCATGAGAACCAAATCATAATAGCCTGCCGCGTGAGATTCTATTTTATCTACGGAATCTTTTCCATTTACAGCTTCTTCCACAGCAATTCCGCTGTCTTCCAAAAGTTCTCTTACAATCTCGCGGTTAATATCATTATCATCAACTAAGAGAATTCGCTTTCCTTTAAGGCTTGTCGGTTTTGCTGAGGAAAGGGGCTCCTTAGTGGTGCCGGCCTCGCGGTTGAATGGGCTGTCCTCAATTAGTCTGGTAAGTTCTGCAACTGCCGGCAAAATTCTGCCTAAGCATTCGGCAGTCTTTTTCGGATTATCCGCATGTTTTTTTGCAAGTTCCAATCCGCCGGAGACTGTGCTTAAAGCAGTTCTATATTTATAACTGATATCAGAGAAATACTGGCTCTTTATGCGCTCAACATCCAGCTGCATTTTTAGTATTTTCATCTGATGAAGAAGCTGCTCGTTGTTGCTTCCTGAAAGAGACTGCTCTCCGGGAAGAGTAAATTCAACATCCATGCCAACTTCCAGAACATTTAAAATCTGCTCGAATTCATCGAAGGACAAAGTTCCTTTGTTCAGCTTCTTGCTAAGATTCTGCGGAGACTGCCCAACCTTGCGGGCCACCTCGGCCAGGCTTATATTCAATTGCTTGCTGATATCTCTTACGGTATCGGACAGGTTCATAAAAATCCTCTTTGAAGTTTTATTTTTGTAAGAATATATTAAACTTTTGGAGGCGTTCCGTCAACCGTTTTCTTTATATTTATTAAAATATAAACCTTTTGGTTTATGTGAAAATTTTATCCCCCGGGGTAGCTTAACAACAATATTTTTATCTGATAATATTTTTACATAATTGTTGAAAGTGGGGATTTTTCATGCACATACCAGAAAATTATCTAAGTCCATCAACCTGTGCTGTCATGGCGGCGGTAATGGTTCCGGTATGGATTCATGCAGTAAGAAAAGTAAAAAAAGAGATTCCGAAAACGCAGATGCCAATGATCGGAGTGGGAGCTGCATTTTCATTTCTTGGCATGATGTTTAATGTCCCTATGCCGGGCGGCACAACAGGTCACGCTGTTGGCGGCACTTTAATCGCGTGCCTGCTTGGCCCTAATGCTGCCTGCATCGCCGTTACCATAGCGCTTTTAATCCAGGCCCTTCTTTTTGGCGATGGAGGAATTCTTTCCTTTGGTGCTAACTGCTTTAACATGGCATTCATACTTCCGTATGTCGGCTTTGCAATCTACAGACTTTTAAGCAAGCGCTTAGAAAATGAAAATCCACAAAAAAACAATCGCAACAAAGTTATCTCTGCAGCCATAGGTTCTTACGCGGGAATTAATGCAGCTGCGCTTTGTGCTGCAATAGAGTTTGGAATACAGCCGGCTTTGTTTACAAATGCAGAAGGCCAGGCACTTTACTGTCCTTATGGTCTGGATGTTTCAATCCCTGCAATGATGGCCGGACATCTGACTATTTTTGGTGCGGCAGAAGTTATTTTTACAGCGGCTATCTTTGCGTTTATTCTAAAAACATCTAAAGATAAAAAGAACATTCCGGCAATAGATATGACTGCTTCAGAAGAAGAGGCTGAAAAAAATAATTTCGGGTTTAATTCAAAAAAAGCCAGAAAGCCACTTATAATATTAATCGTTGTCCTTATATGCGCTGTCCCCCTTGGACTTTTAGCCACTGGCACAGCCTGGGGCGAATGGGGCGCGGATGAAATCTCGAGCATAGTAAATAACGGCACTACTTTAGGCTTCACACCGCAGGGCATGGAAAATGGATTTTCCTTTGAAGCGCTGCTTCCGGATTACAGTGTGGGAAATCTCCCTGAAGTTTTTGGATACATTCTGTCTGCGATAATCGGAGTTGGAATTCTTATTATTATCTTCCGCATAATATCCACATGCATGAAGAACAAAGTAGACTTTAAGGTATAAATCGATATGGATAATACAGCAAAATTGCCGTCATGGATGCTTGAAAGCGAGGACTACAGCGCACAAAAAGACCACGATGGTTTCGTTACAAAAAGTATACTGACTCTCATGAGCATATTAAAGAGGGCAAAAAATCCATATGGGAGCTGCACAAAAACCGCGGCACCCATAAAGATTTTATTTACCCTTTTTTTAATAGTCCTGATTTCCTGCTCGCATAACATGATGTTTTCTTACATAGTTGCTGCAATGGTAATTGTAAGGCTTTGTCTGCTTCCGGGGCATCAGCTTTTGCATGCTGTAAGGACTGCTTTTTTTGCCGCAGTGCTTTCTCTCATTATCCTGATTCCGGCAGTTTTCTTTGGTTCGCCTTCAACAATGTTTACAGTATCAATAAAAGTATTTCTGTCTGTTTCGATGGTCATGATTACAGCTCTTACAACGCCTTGGAATGAGCTGACCGAAGGGCTTCGCTTTTTCTTTCTTCCGGACATATTCATATTTACTTTAGACATCACTCTTAAATACATAGTCATGCTCGGAGATTTGTGTCTTGACATGCTTACAGCATTAAGACTTCGTTCTATTGGAAAAAATAAAACAAAAAACAGTTCGTTTTCAGGTGTTTTAGGTTCAGTGTTTTTGAAATCAAGAGAAATGGCAGAGGAGATGCACGGAGCAATGTGCTGCCGCGGGTTTGAGGGCCAGTACAAACGCTATCGTTTCAGCAAGCTTACTAAATCAGACATTTTTCCAATTGCTCTGATGGTTTTAGCGCTGGTAGTATTTATATATATGGAGAGAATATAATATGAGTGATGCTTTTATCACATTAAATAAAATATGCTATGCCTATGACGATATAGTTGCATTAAGATATATCGATCTTGAAATTAAAAAAGGTGAAACCTTAGTTCTTCAGGGGCCTAATGGCTGTGGTAAATCAACGCTTCTTAAACTTTTAAATGGCCTTGTTTTTGCAAATGAAGGCCAGTATATTTTTGATGGCAAATTAATAGATAGAGAGGCTTTGAAAGACGCGCGTTTTTCCAAAATCTTCCACCAGAGAATTGGCTTTGTATTTCAAAATCCTGATGTGCAGCTTTTCTGTTCGAATGTTGAAGAAGAAATTGCTTTTGGACCAATGCAGATGGGACTGTCTGAGAACGACATAACAAAAAGAGTTGATGATGTTATTGCTCTTTTAGATATAGAAAACTTAAGGAAGAGAGCGCCTTATCATTTAAGCGGCGGGGAAAAACATAAAGTGGCTTTGGCATGCATACTGTCCATGAATCCGGATTTGCTTATCATAGATGAACCGCTTGCAGGACTTGACAGAAAATCTCAAAGCTGGCTTATTAATTTTCTTAAGGATTTGAAAAAAGCAGGAAAGACTTTAGTAATTTCCACTCATAATGACGAGCTTGCTAAAGACCTTGCAGACAGAATCATAAATATTGATGAAAATCATATGATTGTATGATAAGAGCTAACAAAAAAGTGACAAAAGGGTACGTCCCTCTTGTCGCTTTTTATTATTTTATAAATTTTAAGATGGCTTCTTCTAAATCTGTAATGGCATCATTTTCGCCATTTTCAACTGCTTCTACTATGCAGTGGTTCATGTGATCTATAAGGATTACTTTCCCGGCATTATTGATAGCAGATTTAACCGCTGCAAGCTGGATTAAAATCTGGGTGCAGTCCTCGCCGTTATCTACCATTTGTTTAACTTTTTCTAAATGGCCGATGGCTCGGGCAAGTCGATTGGACACAGCTTTGGAGTTTGGATGAAATCTTTCATGCTCGCTTCCGTTTACATGGCTGTCACCATCTCCGTGTGCATGCGTATGTGTATATTCAACACCGTTTTTTCCTATGTGTTTGTGAGTGGTAATATTTGACATAATTAATCTTCCTCCATATCAGTAAATGACTTAAGCAGTGTAACCAGTTTGTCAGCATTTCTGCCAAGTATTTTAATTACTACATGTCCGGCGAGGCTTCTTGTAACGCCGCCTTCGATATCATCAGTTTTATCCAGGATTTCTCTGACTTTGCTAATCCAGGAATCATTTTTTTCAATGTTTACAAAAATTAAGTTTGCCAGATGGGTGAACCCTTCATACATGCCCATGCCTTCCATGTCTAAAAGTTCCGGGTCATAACAGCTGTTGTCTCTGTAGATTAATTTTTCGCCCTGAAAAATGTTGATTAGACTTTTGTATTTTTTATACAGAAATTTTTCTCCATAGGCAATGCGCCCGCAGGTTAGGATTTCCGAATAAATGAGCTTTGAAGATTCATCAGCAAGTCTCACATTCAGAGTGTTTCTGTAATCGGAATCCTTAAACGGTATGACAGGAAGGGGAGTATACATTAAAAATGCATTTTCCTCTACAACAATGTTAGTGGTCCTTTCGGCAAAGCCTTGTTCCATGCGATGAATTTTGTCATAGGCCTGTGACAAAAATTCCATTGAGGCACCGCGTTTTACAGTGATATCAAACTCCTGGCGGTCTCCTGCCATTATGCCTGCTGAAGCAGTTAATGCCATGACGGACATCACGCCAGGTTTTTCATAAAAAGGATGCATGACCTTAAAAGGTGCCGTAAAGCTAGCATCTGAAAGAATGGTTTTATCCCTTCTTTTTTCAGCGGTCAGAGTAAGTTTTGAAAGTTGTCCAAATTTATTTTCCAAATCAGCAGCCCTCTAACAGTACATTTTTTTTGATCCATGATATAACTTCGTCGACGCCTTCTTTTTCACGAATGTTTGTGAAAATGAAAGGCTTGTCTCCTCTCATTTTGATGGAATCTCTTTCCATGACTTTAAGATCTGCGCCAACATAAGGAGCCAGGTCTATTTTATTGATGACAAGTAAGTCAGACCTTGTGATTCCCGGTCCGCCTTTTCTTGGGATTTTGTCTCCTTCTGCTACATCTATGACAAAAATGGTAGCCTCAACCAGCTCAGGACTGAAAGTTGCCGAGAGGTTGTCGCCGCCACTTTCAATAAACATAAGTTCAATGTCTGGGAAGCGCTCCATCATTTCATCAACAGCTTCTAAATTCATTGATGCATCTTCTCGGATGGCTGTGTGTGGACATCCGCCTGTCTCAACGCCAATAATTCTTTCTATTGGAAGAACACTGTTTTTACTTAAAAATTCAGCATCTTCTTTTGTATATATGTCGTTAGTTATGACACCTATGCTGTATTCACTGGCCATCTTTCTGGTCAGTGCTTCAATAAGTGCTGTTTTTCCAGATCCAACAGGTCCTGCGACTCCTATTTTTATATATGACATATTATTTCCTCACTATTATAACGATAAAATTTTTCTACCCTGTCGCATCAGGACATATAAATTCTTGAATATAAACCTTCGTGCTGCATGCAGCGAATGTCAAATCCTGGTGTCGACATGCAAAGATCTTCTTCTTTAAGTTTAGGCAAAAGCTCAAGAATTTCATGGTAAAGCTCATGACTTTTATAGAGCAGCTTCTGTCCTGATGTCTGACTTAAAGGAATTGTTTTTACACAGTTTGTGACCATGGAAGAAGTCTGGGCGTAAAGATAAGTCTCCATGCTTCTCTGGTAATCTATACCGGATGATCCGCAAAAAATTCCATATATCAGCGAATGGGTAACATGTTTTCCTTCCTGCATTTTGCAGTAGTTAATAAAACAATCGTTTTCATATGGAATATCAAGGACCTTCACTGTTTTAATAAAACGAGAGCCCAGCTTATATCCGGCTTGCCTTATTTCTCTTGGCACTCTGCTTGCCGCCAAGATTTCTTCTAATCTTTTAAGTCCTTCAAGATCATTTCTTTCCGCCATGCTGTAGGCCAGACTGGCGGAAAGAAATTCATTATAAGCAAAGCCGTATCTCAGGCGCTTGTAGATGAAGCCCCATGCTTCTTCTTCAGTGCTTACCAGGTTTTTCTGGATGTAAGTTTCTAAACCATAAGAATGGGAATATGCTCCAATTGGAAAGAGAGCATCATTTATCTGTAATAATATAAAATCTTTTTTTTCTTCTTTTAACATTTGGAAACATTCCTTTATCTATAGCACTGAATTGCTTAAATTTTTAATGATGATGGTTGTTGATGCTCGAAGACAGAGCCTTTGAGAAATCGAAAACCATCTCTACCATTTCTGCGTTTACTCCATGAATCTGATTCAGCTTAGTCAACAGAGCCTCATGGTATGGAGCGTAGAATGTAAAATCATCTTCACCCCTAAACATGGTAGTGTGGGTGTTGCCAACTTCGTAGCAAAGCTTGGCAATCTGCGCTGGATGATCTTTTCTTACAACTGCCTTTATGGCCTGGCATGCAGGGATGTTTACTGCGATAATTTTTTTATCGTCAGCATAAAGCACATCGTCCTGATTTAATCCTTTTTTCAGGATGTCATTATCAAGGCGGATTCCAACATCTTCTCCAGCTTTAGATGTAACTCTGTGAAGCTTGGAAAATGCATCATGCCACTCTATGTCAACATAATCCACATCGAGTCCTTTGAAAGCCTCATCAGATACCTTGCCTAATATTTTTTCACAAAGCATAAATTACTCCTTACTTTTACCAAACCTGTAACATAAGCATAACGCCTGGAACCCAGGCAGTGATAATGCCTTCTATAATCTGAAGTATTGGCACAAATTTTCCGAGGTTCTTTTTCAGAATATCTGTAAATAATGATGAACCCCAAAGAATTGCCCAAAGCCACCATATTGCAGCCCATCTCCAGTCCGGAGTAATTCCTAATACTGCACTTCCGGTAACGCCCTCTATTATACCAAACACAATTGCGTTTACAGCTACAAAGGTTGAAAACCATGCGAAAGGTCTTGGGTCGAGGTTAAATATGTTCATAATTGCAACAAACAGGTATGTGAAGCAGAACAGAAGTCCTGTGCCTGCAGCATAATAATTTCCCTGAGCAAGGTTTAAAATATTAATAACCAGGGAAATGCCACCTGTTAAAATATTCATGACTGCAGCAGCCTTTGGAGGGATATTGCAGAGATTACATATTCCGTTGTTTATAAGTACGATACCAACGAATAATAAACAAACACCTAACATATATTTTCCCTCCTCTTAGAACAGTGAATAAAGCTGTGTAAGAGGCAGTGTTTTTGCTGGCTCTGACTCAAGTTTAACACCATCAGCTGTAACTACATATGTCTCAGGATCAACTTTGATTTCAGGAGTTGCATCGTTGAATTTCATGTCAGCTTTGCCGATATTTCTGCAATTGCGAACAGGTACTACAGTTTTCTCAAGATCATATTTAGCTTTTACATCATTGTCATAAGCTGCTTTTGAAACGAATGTCAGGCAGCTTTCACCTTTTGCTTTGCCGTGTGCTGCAAACATAGGCTGATACATTACAGGCTGGGTTGTAGGAATTGAAGCATTTGCATCGCCCATCTTAGAAGCAATGATCATGCCGCCTTTAATGATCATGTCCGGTTTAGCTCCGAAGAATGCAGGATTCCATAAAACGAGGTCTGCAAATTTACCAACTTCTACAGAACCAACATAATCTGCGATACCATTTGTGATAGCAGGGTTGATAGTATATTTTGCAACATAACGTTTTGCACGGAAGTTGTCGTTTCCGTTTCCTTCATCTTCAGGAAGAGGACCTCTTTCAAGTTTCATTTTGTGAGCTGTCTGCCATGTACGCGTGATAACTTCTCCGGGTCGTCCCATTGCCTGTGAATCAGAACTCATCATTGAGAATACACCCATGTCATGAAGAACATCTTCAGCTGCAATAGTCTCAGGTCTTATACGGGAATCTGCAAAAGCGATGTCCTCAGGAATATTTTTGTCAAGGTGATGGCAAACCATCAGCATGTCAAGATGCTCATCTAAAGTATTTACTGTAAATGGCATTGTAGGGTTAGTAGAAGAAGGAAGGATGTTCTTGTAACCGGCTGCTCTGATGATGTCTGGAGCATGTCCGCCGCCTGCACCTTCTGTGTGGAAAGTGTGCATTGTTCTTCCGCCAATAGCATCTAATGTGTCTTCAACACATCCTGCCTCATTTAAGGTATCTGTATGAATTGCAACCTGGAAATCATATTCATCTGCAACATTCAGGCAGTGGTTGATAGCTGCCGGTGTGGAACCAAAGTCCTCGTGAATTTTCATTCCCATTGCGCCTGCTTCAATCTGTTCGATAATAGGCTTTTCGTCAGAACAGTTTCCTTTTCCTAAAAATCCAAGGTTCATAGGATATTCATCAGCGGCTTTAAGCATCATGCGGATGTTCCATGGTCCCGGTGTACATGTAGTAGCATTTGTGCCGTCTGCAGGGCCAGTGCCACCACCGATCATGGTAGTAACGCCTGAATAAAGCGAGCAGTTAATCTGCTGAGGTGCTATGAAATGGATGTGGCTGTCAATTCCGCCTGCTGTGATGATAAGACCTTCGCCTGCAAGAGCTTCTGTAGAAGCACCTATTGTCATTCCCGGTGTAACGCCATCCATGAGGCTTGGGTTTCCTGCCTTGCCAATGCCGGCAATCTTGCCATCTTTGATTCCGATATCTGCTTTTATGATTCCTGTATAATCAAGAATCAAGCAATTTGTTATTACAAGGTCTAAGTCTCCGTCTTTGCTGCAAGTCTTTACAGACTGGCCCATGCCGTCACGGATAGTTTTTCCGCCTCCAAATTTTACTTCATTACCATAAGTAGTGTAATCTTTTTCTACTTCAATAATTATATCTGTATCTGCCAGACGCACTTTATCGCCTACAGTTGGTCCGTACATCATGGCATATTTTTCACCTGATATTTTGTAACTCATTTATGATCCTCCTAATTATTTTATAAATCCCTTTAATCTGGCAGTTTCTACAGCTTTAGCCTTTGTGGTCTCAGTAGCCTGAGCGCATGTGAGATCATTTAATCCGTAAATTCTCTGAGCGCCGCCCATTTTTGTAAGAGTAACTTCTTTTTCTTCACCTGGCTCAAATCTTACAGCTGTACCTGATGGAATATCCAGATGATAGCCATAAGCTTTTGGACGATCGAATTCTAACTGTTTATTTACTTCAAAGAAATGAAAGTGGGAACCAACCTGAACCGGTCTGTCACCTGTGTGCTTAACAACAACACTTACTGTTTCTTTGCCTTCGTTTAAGACAATTTCCCTGTCTTTTGGAATAATTTCTCCTATCTTCATAATCTTTCTCCCTTACTGAATTGGATTGTGTACAGTTACAAGCTTTGTGCCATCAGGGAAGGTGGCTTCTACCTGAACTTCTGATACCATGTCTGCCACACCTTCCATAACATCATCAGCACTTAAAATCTTAGTGCCAAGTGACATGAGCTCTACTACGGATTTGCCATCTCTGGCATATTCGAGAAGCTCTGAACTGATAAGAGCAATTGCCTCAACATAGTTTAGCTTTAAGCCCCTGTCTTTTCTCTGTTTTGCCAATTCCCCAGCCATGTGGAGCATCAGCTTTTCCTGTTCCTTTGGGTTCAAACGCATAAATCTTACCTCCTGTTAAACATAAAAAAGGCGCTTCACTAAAAGTGAAGCGCCATTGCTACTTTACGGAAAATATAATAGCAATTTTTCAAATTTAAGTCAAATGATTTGCAATTTTTCGATTTCATAATTTTGACGGATAATTTAGCATGCGGATGTCAAAAGATAAAGCCATTGACGCAATTACGGTTAAATCGTAAAATATAATTACTGTTTAACCATGAGGAGATTTGGATGGAAAATCAAAAAGAGGCAAATCTTAAAAATATAATTGGCGATAATATTGTTTTTTTGATGTCAATTTATGAAAAGTCCAGAAAAGATGTGGCGAGTGATTTAAATATCAGCTACACAACTTTGACAGACTGGATAAAAGGAAACACATATCCCAGAATGGAAGCTTTGGTAGAGCTGGGTTATTATTTCAGGATAGATGTTCAGGATTTTTTTGTTGATATTTCAAAAAATAAATATCAAAAAGATCATTTAATGGAATATGCCAAAAAGCTTGGAGTATTTTTGCGACAGGGGGAAACTAAAATGAGTGAAGAAAAAAAACTTTTGAACGAAGATTATAAAGAACTGTTTCGTCACAAAACACTAGAAGAAAGAGCCGAAGAATTTGCCGGAAAGCTCGGCCCATATAAGGAAATGAATTTTGGAGAACCTAAGGGAAGAGAAAAATGGTAAGTTTTAAACAGGGCGATTTAATCAAGATAGAAAATCTTAAGGATATATTTGTTGTTGTTAGTAAAAATTATTTTAATGCAACAGGAATGGCAATGCTTTGCCCGGTCGTTAAGAAAACGTTTTCTGATCCGCTTCATTTGGAAGTGAATTATAAAAATAAAAAATGGTTTGCCATGTGCGAGCAGGTTAGAATGTTCGATTTAAATTTCAGGGGCTTTTCTCACCAAGGCGAAATTACTTATCCTGAGATAATCAATATCACAGACGCAATACAAAGTATTTTTGATTATTAAAATGGGACGCGACGTTTTTCACCATTGTTATTATAGTTGTTCCTAAAACTTCTGAATAGGCGACTATGCGTTTTTTCTCTTTTTTAAAAACTTCTGAATAGACGACCGCCCACATCCAACAAATGCGATAAGTACGTTTCGACACCTCATCTATTCAGAAGATTTAAAACAGGGTTTATCTGAAAACTGGCATATAGACCCGATTTTCAGCTTAAATCTTCTGAATAGGCGCCTATGCGTTTTTTCTCTTTTCTAAAAACTTCTGAATAGACGACCGCCCACATCCAATAAATGCGATAAACACGTTTCGACACCTATTCTATTCAGAAGATTTAATGTGGATTTAACCTGAAGAGCAGCATATAAGGGTGTTTCTTTCCTAAAAACTTCTGAATAGACGACCGCCCACACCCAACAAATGCGATAAACACGTTTCGACACCTCATCTATTCAGAAATTTTAATATAGTTATCATTGATTATTAGAAATGAATTATCCTATAATATATTTAAATGAAAAAGTTACTTATTGCACATTTTGTTATATAAATTTTGAGGAAATATGATGATAAACAGGATTTTGAAAAAGGGAATAGGTTTTATTTTGGCGGTAGTTGTTGCATGTTCGATGCTTGCAGGAACTGTATTTGCTGAGGAGACAAGCGCTGTGGCAGGAAATGTAACAGATTTAGAAACAAGCGTTGCGGGAGAAAATTCAACTTCGACAGAAGAAACGTATCAATCAGATGTGTCTGAAGATTCTAGCAAATTGGAAAAATACGAAGATGATGGCACGGCAGATTCTGGTGAGTCGGAGACAAATGAGGGTGGCAACGCAGCAGATTCTGGTGAGTCGGAGACAAATGAAGAAGACAGTACAGATGACGCAGTGGTTGAAACATATAAGATTACGTATGTGCTGAATGGGGGAACGAATAAAAACAATCCTTCAAGTTATGAATCAAACACTGATCCTATAACGCTTAAGGCGCCAACAAAAAAAGGTTATACTTTTGCCGGATGGTATCTTGATAAAGATTTCAAAAATAAAATAGAAAAAATAACTTCAGACAATACCGGAAATCTGAAGCTTTATGCTAAGTGGAAGCCAATAAAGTATAAAGTTATTTTAAAAGGAAATAAAAGTACATCTGGAAAGATAGTTACAAAAACATATAAATACGGAAAAACATATAAACTCCCAGCAAATAAATTTAAAAGAAATGGATATGTTTTTACTGGATGGAATACAAAAGCAAACGGTAAAGGGAAAACTTACAAGAATAAAAAACAGATAAAAAATCTCTGTGCAAAAAATGGAGGTAAGGTAGTTCTCTATGCCCAGTGGAAGTCTAAAGGTCTGATAATTGCCCAAAAGGCAAAAAGCCTTGCATGGCCAAAATCTGAAATTTCGAAATCTTATTACATGCCAACTTCTAAGTTTGTAAAAGCCGCAAAAAGGTGTGGCATTGAAGTTACGAACGATTGCCTTGATTTTGTAGAAACATGCATTCGTGACTCGGGCGTTGATAAAACTTTTGCGAAAAACTGCAGCCGTTTGGTTCATGTTGTCAGGTATTTAGAAAAATCATCAAAATGGAAACGGATATATACTACTAATGTGGCAAAATTAAAAGCAGGAGATATTCTTATTTCGGCAGATGGTGGAGGTTACATGAACCATATTCTGCTTTATATAGGAAATGGAAAAATTGCATCAGGAAATCAGAACAACTGGTACGGAAGAATTGAAAATATTTCTTCGGCCTGGTGGGGGACAGGAGAACCATTTAAGTATGAGTATAGTACCTACAAGGTTTACCGAATGGTAAAATAATTTTAGAAACATGAAACTGGCGGACATTACCGCCAGTTTTTTGTTGCAATTCGAGCCAGGTGCCCGCAAGCCAGCTTGCAAGGGCATATGGCGAGAAAGAGACAGTGAGCGACAGCGAACTGACAGCAATTCGAGCCAGGTGCCCGCAAGCCAGCTTGCAAGGGCATATGGCGAGAAAGA
>R19__coassemble_432_pt1 | contig 19644 bp, 17 predicted proteins | sample R19__metabat2_low_PE_008 | metagenome-assembled genome bin R19 | reverse complement strand
GTGTAGGGAGGCGCCGAGGAAGCTAGAAATTCAAGGGTGTTAGCATCTAACTCGCTTGTAAATAAGTTGTGTTTTTCGATTCAAGAAAAATTTCTTTGCATCAATAAGTAATTACCGTCTTGTCATATGTATTTCCCATATTTGCAGTTTCGGCTTCAGGAATTACGATTGTATCTGGATTTCCGTCTGAGACATATCTGTAACCTGGAAGGAAAGAATCAAACATATAGGAAATATCAAAATCCTGCCCGTTGTTGTCATAAGCGCGGCATCTTTTCATAAGCGTTTTGTCATACTTAAGATCAAACGGCGAGTACTCACTGGTCCAGCCAACCATCATCGCTGCAACAGTCTCATAAGTTTTTCCATTGTAATCAGTGCTATAAATCAATGGCCTTGTTACAGAACCTTCTTCGGCGCCCGAGCCAAATGGAAGCGCAATTATATTTACATACTGACCAGGAATTATGCTTTCTAACTGTTCATAGTCAGCGCCAACTTCATAAGGTACCTCGTCAGTTGTGCATGTGCTTAAGTTTATGTGGTCGTAGGTGTGATTTCCAATGTCGTAGCCATGATTAACGAGCCATTTTAAAATTTGTTCGTTATATTCAGACTGCTGGAAAAGAGATCCGTTTACAAAAAACGTTGCAGTGACATTCATGTCCGGATGGGCTGCTTTAAAATCTTCTAAGATTCCCACTCCGCAGTTAGGATCAATTATGATATCACCATTTTCATCAAGGCCTGTAACCTTACACTGGTTTTCTCTTCCATCATCAAAAGTAATTACGATTGGGCTCTTTCCTTTTTCGACATTAATTTCACCGTTTACATAGTCAATTAGGCGAATCATCCTGTAGCCTTTTTCATAATACATCTCAAGGTCAGCCCTAAAAGCTTCGCATGTTCTGTTGTATCCATCTGCATCAACATTTCCGCCCGTGTGACCCGTTGAATCACTTGAGACATTTTCAATTCCGTGATACATCATTACAGGAATCTGCCCCATTTCATTAACGCCTAAGCTAGCATATTCTGAATCTGACGCAGCCTCTGTGCTAGTTTCTGATTCAGTCACTTCTTCGGTTGCAGTGCCCTGACCCTGATTATTATTTTTCGCATTAACTAAAACGAGAACTAAAACAACGCAGATAACTACAAGAATTGCAATTAAAAGAGCTTTCTTTTTTCTTCTCAGCTCTTTTTCGCGTCTTATCTTAGCTGCCCTTCTTCTTCCCTCAGAAGTCTGTGGTCTTCTTTTAGGAGAAGGTCTTCTTTTTCCATTATTATTTTGAGGTCTTTTATTTCTAGTATTTGAATTTTGCATTTTTCTAAAGATTACAAATTATTATTTTGCAATTCCCAAATCGTGCTTTGCGTCAAGCCACTTAATTGGTGATGATTCATAAATATTTCTAAGTTTATCTTTAAGAAAATGGTTTACAACTGCAATCCATCTTCCTGTAAGAATCATTGTGCAAAGCGTTCCGATTCCGACGCCGCATTCTAAAATATTGTCACGGCATATTAAAGCTAATGCAACTGACATTGCAACAATTATTATATCAACAATATTTTTTGTAAGTCCTAAGGATTTATTTGCTTTTACTCCGATAATATTAACTAGATAATCTCCCGGGTTTGGAATTATATGCATTGAAAGCGTTATTGTTGCACCAAGCCCAATTGATAAAATTGCAAGGGCAAGAAAGATTATTCTTACAGCCAACGAGTCAGGAGTCGGAAGGATTGCAGAAAATGCGCTCATGACGCGCGTAAAGATAAAGCAGTAAGGAAGCTGCAGAAAATCTGTCCAGTGAGGTTTCGTTCCTCTTATAAGAAGTGCAACTAAAAAGCAAAGTATAAAAAGACACATTGTCATGTCCGGAAATGTTGTTCCTGTTTCATGAGACACGCAATATGCAAAAGAACAGATTGGAGAAATTCCAAGATTTGATTTGGCATTAAGAATAAAGCCCAATGCCATAAAGACTACTCCAACACAATATATAGTTACTCTTAAACCAACTTTATTTTTCATGATTTAAATCTTTACCAAATTTTAGCCAGAGAAAATCTCTCTGGCTAAAATTAAAACATTTTTATTTTGAGCCTTAAAAAATTTTAGCTTAAATCTTAAGCAGTTTCTATTGAATTTGCTTTCTGGAGTCCAAGCTTTTCAATTGCAGCTTCTCTCATCTTGTATTTCAGGATTTTACCTGCTGCATTCATTGGGAACTCATCAACAAAATCAATATATTTTGGAACTTTGTGGCGGGCAATGTTTGCATTTAAGTAATCTCTCATTTCAGCTTCTGTAGTATTTTCGCCTTCTTTTAAGATTATGCAGGCCATTGCTTCTTCACCATACTGTTCGTCAGGAACACCGATTACCTGAACATCACTTACTGATGGATGGGTGTAGATAAATTCTTCTATCTCCTTTGGATAAAGGTTCTCACCACCACGGATGATCATGTCTTTTAAGCGTCCTGTAATTTTATAATTTCCATCAGGCATGCGGCATGCAAGGTCGCCAGTGTGAAGCCAGCCGTCTTTATCAATTGCAGCGGCAGTTTCATCAGGCATCTTGTAGTAGCCTTTCATGAGGTTATATCCTCTTGCAAGGAATTCACCTATTACTTCATCAGGACAATCCTCTCCTGTTTCAGGGTCCTGAATCTTACATTCAATTTCAGGAAGAGGTCTTCCTACAGTTGCAACACGAACCTCCAAAGGATCGTCAGTTGAACTCATTGTACATCCAGGTGATGACTCTGTCTGGCCGTAAACGATAGTAATTTCTCTCATGTTCATTTTTTCAACAACGTCCTTCATTGTTGCAATAGGACATGGGCTTCCTGCCATGATTCCGGTACGCATGTAAGAAAAGTCAGTCTTTTCAAAGTCCGGATGGTCAAGAAGCGCAATAAACATTGTCGGAACTCCGTGGAACGCTGTTATATGCTCATTGTTAATGCATGCAAGCGAAGGCTTTGGTGAGAAATATGGAATTGGTGAAATCTGAACTGCATGAGTCATTGATGCAGTCATTGCCAGAACCATGCCGAAGCAGTGGAACATAGGAACCTGAATCATCATTCTGTCTGCTGTCGAAAGATCCATTCTGTCACCGATGCATTTTCCGTTGTTTACTATGTTGTGGTGTGTAAGCATTACGCCTTTAGGGAAGCCTGTTGTTCCTGAAGTATATTGCATATTTGCAACATCATCTTTATCAACCTGAGAAGCAAGACGGTAAACCTCTTCAACAGGAACCTCTGATGCATATTCTAATGCTTCATTCCACTCTAAGCATCCTTTCTGATGGAAGCCTACTGTAATTACATTCCTTAAGAAAGGAAGTTTCTTTGCATGAAGCTGCTCGCCTTTCTTTAAATCGTTTAATTCAGGACAAAGCTTTGCAATAATATCGCCATAAGAAATGTCCTTGTTTCCTTCTGTTAAAACAAGTGTGTGCGTATCTGACTGCTTGAAAAGGTATTCTGCTTCTGCAATTTTGTAAGCAGTATTAACAGTTACTAAAACTGCGCCGATTTTTACTGTTGCCCAGAACGTGATGTACCACTGAGGAACATTTGAAGCCCAGACAGCAACATGGCTTCCAGGTTTTACGCCTCTTGCAATAAGAACTCTTGCAAACTCGTCTACATCATCTCTGAACTGGCTATAAGTTCTTGTATAATCAAGTGTTGTATATTTAAACGCATACTGATCAGGAAATTCTTCACATACTCTGTCTAAAACCTGAGGGAAGGTCTCATCAATAATGAGTTCTTTTTTCCAGATGAAGTTTCCTGTGTGCGCATTGTTCCAGTAAAGTGATGTTTCATTTTTAGAAGTATCATTAAACTGTTTCATATACTGAATAAACTGGGCAAAAACGATTTCCATGTCATCAAAACCATCGTCCCAGCTTGGGTTCCATACGCATGAAATGAAACCATCGTAGTTTACTGAACGAAGAGCAAGCATTAAATCCTTAATAGGAAGCTCGCCTTCACCTAAAAGACAGTAATGAACATATCCGTCTTCTTCTTTTCTTCCATCGAAAAGATCTACGTGTCTTACATATGCACCTAAGTTTTTAATAATAACCTGAGGTTTCTGACCGCCTTCAAAATGAGCAAGCGGCATGTTCCAGAGTGCTGCAAGATAGTCTGATGCAAAGCGCTCAAGCATTTCTCTTAAGATGTCTGTGTTTGCAAAAAGTCCTGAAGTTTCAAGAAGAAGGACAACTCCTTTTTCTTCTGCTTCCGGAAGAAGATCTTCTAAAACCTTAGCAACTGTTTCGATTGCTTCTTCTTTATTTTCTGAAGCTTCTGCTCTTAAACGGATATTAGGAATTTTCAAAGTAGCTGCAAGCTCTATGCATTCTCTAATCTCTTTTTCAGCTGCTTCTATATCAGCAGGATCTGCTATATCTTTAACTGCATCAACACAAGGAATGCTTAATGCTTTTTCATAAAGCTCTCTCATTTTTCCCTGGGCTTTCATTCCATAAAGCGCGCCCTCTTTGTCTTCAAAGATGTGGCTGTGGATGTTGTAAAGCTCAATTCCGTCAAACTCTAAAAATTCTGCAATATCTAAAAATTCGTCAAAGGAGGTGTTTTTCCATCCTTTGGTTGAAAATGAAAATTTCATTAGTTGGCCTCCTCATAAATTATTTTATTTACTGCGCTTAAATAAGCTCTGATGCTTGCGCCGATTATGTCAGTTGAAATTCCTTTTCCTGAGTAAAGCTTTCCATCATTTCTGAGCTTAACTACAGCCTGACCCATGGCTTCCTTTCCTTCTGTTACAGCCTGAATCTGGAAATCATCTAATTCGTAGTGATGTCCTAAGATCTGCTCTAATGCAAGCAGTGCTGCATCAATTGGACCATCGCCCATGCTTACGCCTTTAATTATTTCGCCATCTTTTGAAACATTTACCTGGGCCGTTGCATTAATTATGTTTCCTGTGTTTACAACAAAGCTTTCAAGCTTGAAAACCTTAGGAACCTGGAGTGCAACTGAAGCAATGATTGCATCAAGCTCTTTTGCGCCAACTGCTTTTTTGCCTGCCTGTTCTTTACATGCTTCAAAAACGTTTTCCACATCTTCTTCAGAAAGGTCATATCCAAGCTTTAATATTGCGGCATTTACTTCCTCTTTAGTTGAATTTTCATCTAAAGTAATTCCTGTATCGTCCTGATTTGAAACTGCAACAACATTTCTCTGAGTGTTGTTATCTGTAACCCAGTTAATCTGCTTAATGATTTTATTAAGTTCTGTATAACGAAGGCCTGAAGAAATTCCATTTGTATTTCCGCAGTTTTTAATAATTGTTGCAAATGTTTCAAGCGGAATGTCGTCATCACCAACTGCGCTTGTCACAACCATCTGTGCACCTTCTCTTACTGCAAGGATTGCAGCTGCTGATGCAAGTCCGTTTTTATTATTAACAGCAACACATGTAGGAACTTTGATTTCAAGTCCTTTTACAAACTCTGCAAATTTATCAGGGAATGTCTCTCCTGTTGTGTCACAGATTGTAATCATGTCTATGTCATTTGCTGCTTTAATTATTTCTTTAAGAAATTCTTCTTCTGCTCTTGTTGCATCATCAATAACTAATTCTGCAAAAATTCCTGCTTTCTTTACTTCATTTACTGTTTCAGAAACCCAGTCAATGGCTTTCTGTCCTTTTTTCTTTAAAGAGTACTCTAATCCGACTGGAGATGCCTGAAATTCAATTCTTATTGCCGAATTTTCTATTCCCTCCAATGCTTTAATTGCCAGATCAAGGCTTTCCTTTGTTAGGCCTGCACCAACAGAAATTTTAGCCTGCTTAACGAATGATGCCATTGTTTTAATTAGCAATGAATCCGTCTTAGCATTTGTAATTTCAGGAAGCTCAATTTGAACAACATTCAGTTTTTCTAGATATCTTGCGATCTCAAGCTTTTCTTTGAAACTAAATACTGTTGCTTTTTGGCATAATGTCTTGTCTGCAATTTTGATATCTTTCATCTTTTTTTCCTCTTTTCTTTATATTTTTCTACATCTTTCTTCTGCAGGAAAGAAAGATGCATTTATTAAAGAAACGGTCTCATATTTTCATACAAGACCGCTACATTAATACTTAAGTTAAAATACTGCTACATTTTAAAGGTTTTATAAACCTTAGTCAACTTTACAAATCCATCCGAATTTATCTTCTGCCTTACCCCACTGGATTGCGGTAAGTTCATCGTAAAGATGCTGTGTAACCGGTCCTATTTCGAAATTATTTACTGTATACTTTTTATCTTTGTAGCATAGCTCTCCGATTGGGCTTACTACTGCGGCTGTACCTGTTCCCCAGGCTTCTTCTAGAGTGCCGTTTTCCATTGCTTCTTCTAGTTCATCAATGCTTAGCTTTCTTTCAGAAACTTTGTATCCTTCGCTCTTTAATAGCTCTACGCATGATTTTCTTGTAACGCCTGGTAGAATTGAGCCGTCGTCAAGACTAGGAGTAATTACTTCTCCATTAATCTTAAACATAACATTCATTGCTCCAACTTCTTCGATGTATTTTCTTTCAACACCGTCAAGCCAGAGAACCTGTGTATAGCCCTTCTGTGCAGCTCTTTCTGCAGCTCTTGCAGATGCGCCGTAGTTTCCGCCGCATTTTGTGTAGCCTGTTCCGCCTCTTACTGCACGAACATCTTCTGATTCAATAAGAATTTTAACAGGATCAATTCCTTCTGGATAATATGCTCCTGATGGAGAAGAAATAATGCAGTAAACAGCATGCTTAACTGTATGCACGCCAAGAGCTTCGTCATCACCAAAAAGGAAAGGACGAATGTAAAGAGAAGTTCCTTCTTCTGATGGAACCCAGTCTTTTACTGAACTTACATATGTTTTAAGAATTTCAAGAGCGTCATCTTCCGGAATCTGTGGAAGGCACATACGATCTGCTGAATTATTAAGTCTTCTGATATTTTCAATTGGACGGAACATCTGAATGCTTCCGTCTGCGATTCTATATGCTTTAAGTCCTTCGAAAATTTCAGCACCATAATGAAGTACTGTTGAAGCAGGATGAAGAGAGATTGGTCCAAAAGGAACAATTCTTGCATCATGCCATCCCTGTCCTAAATTATAGTCCATTAAAAACATATAATCTGTAAAGATTTGTCCAAATCCTAAATTGTTTTCGTCAGTTGGCTTAGCACTTGGATTTGTATTTTCAGTAAATTTAATTTCCATTTTAATTCATCTCCTTAAAAAAACGTTAACTCAATTTCCCTAAAATTTATCCCTCGTAATTTGCTCCGATTTCAATTGCTTTTCTGTTTATTTCAAACTTATCAGCCTTTGACTCCGGAATAATTTTTTTCAAAGTAGCTTCAATCTGATCTTCATGATAATCCTTAAATACTTTAAGAACCTTGCCCATGAGAATCATGTTTGCCATTGTTTTCATGTTGTTGTCAAATGCAAGACGTGTGGCTGGAATTGGGAAGTATTTGATATCATCTCTTTTTCCTACTCTGTCAATAAGTGTTGAATCGTAGAAAATCATTCCGCCTGATTTTACTTCGTCTTCATATTTATCGAATGAAGGAAGGTTCATTGCGATAAGTACATCAGGAACAACAATAATAGGTGATGCGATTGGCTGGTCACTTATTATAACACTGCAGTTTGCAGTACCACCACGCATTTCAGGACCGTATGATGGAAGCCAGCTTAACTGCCATCCTTCAGAAAGTCCTTTATATGCAAGGAACTTACCTGCAAATAATATACCCTGTCCACCAAATCCTGCAAGGAAAAATTCTGTTTTTATCATTATTCCTCAACCTCCTTTAAAGCTTCTCTGTCTTTGTAAACTCCTAAAGGATACTGTGGAAGCATCTTATCGTTTACCCACTGTAATGCTGCTTCTGGTGTCATGCCCCAGTTAGTTGGACATGTTGAAACGATTTCGATAAGTGAAAATCCTTTTCCATCTATCTGGTTCTGGAATCCTTTGATTATCGCTTTTTTAGCTTTTCTAATGTTTGCAGGGCTGTTTACAGTTACTCTTTCAAGATATCCTGCACCTTCAAGCTCTGAAAGAAGCTCAACGATTCCGATTGGGAATCCGCAATGCTTAACATCTCTTCCGTAAGGTGATGTCTGAGTTACCTGACCTGGAAGAGTTGTTGGTGCCATCTGGCCACCTGTCATTCCATAAATTGCATTGTTTACGAAAATTACTGTTATATTTTCATTACGTGCTGCTGCATGAACTGTTTCTGCCATGCCGATTGATGCAAGGTCACCATCACCCTGGTAAGTGAAGATGATGTTTGATGGATCTGATCTTTTAAGTCCTGTTGCTACAGCACATGCACGTCCGTGAGCTGCTTCGATCATGTCACATGCAAAATAATCAGTTGCCATAACTGCGCATCCAACTGGTGCAACACCTACTGCCTTTCCTTCGATGCCAAGTTCATCAATTGCTTCTGCAACAAGACGGTGAATAACGCCATGAAGACAACCCGGACAATAATGCATCGGTACATTTAATAATGCTTTTGGTCTTTCAAATACTACTGCCATTATTTTAACCCTCCTGCTACTTTTTCAATATGCTCTAAAACCTGAGCTGTCTGTGGAATCATTCCTCCACAACGGTTGCAAAGTTCAACCGGAATCTTGCACTCGCTTGCGAGACGAACGTCTTCAATCATCTGTCCCATTGAAAGCTCAACTGAAATCATGACTTTTGCATGTTCAGCTGCCTTTTTAATTGGCTCTTTAGGGAATGGCCAAAGTGTAATTGGTCTGATCATTCCTACTTTGATTCCTTTTTCTCTTGCCTGATGAATTGCTGCCATTGAAACACGTGATGCAATTCCTGATGCAACTACAACGATATCTGCATCATCAACAAAAGTTTCTTCATACATTACTTCGTTCTTTTCAACGATTGCATATCTTTCATAACGCTCAAAGTTTAATTTTTCAAGAACATCTGGGTCAAGATAAAGTGAGTTGATTACATTATGTTTTCTCTCATCTTTGTGACCTGTTAATGCCCATGGTTTTTCAAACTGCTTGCTTTCCCCTTCAAGGAATTCAACAGGCTCCATCATCTGTCCCATTGTTCCATCTGCAAGAACCATTGCAGGCATTAAATATTCATCTGCTTTTTCAAATGCTTTAACAGTTAAGTCTGCCATTTCCTGAACTGAGTTTGGTGCATAAACGATTAAATGATAATCTCCATGTCCGCCGCCCTTTGTTGCCTGGAAGTAGTCTGCCTGGCTTGGCTGGATTCCGCCGAGTCCCGGGCCACCTCTCTGAACATTGATAATAACAGCCGGAAGATCAGAACCTGCAAGGTAAGAAATTCCTTCCTGCTTTAAAGACACTCCAGGGCTTGATGAAGATGTCATAACTCTTTTTCCTGTTGCAGCAACACCGTAAACCATGTTAATTGCTGCGATTTCACTTTCAGCCTGAAGGAAACATCCTCCAATTTTTGGCATTTTCTTTGCCATGTAAGCTGCAATTTCTGTCTGAGGTGTAATAGGGTAGCCAAAATAATGTCTGCAACCTGCACTGATTGCAGCTTCGGCTATCGCCTCATTACCTTTCATTAAAACTTTCTCTGCCATTTTCGCTTCCCCTTACTTTTCTATAGTAATGATGCAGTCTGGACACATCATTGCACATGAACAACATGCTACGCACTCATCCTCATTTGTGATTTCTGCAGGATGGTGACCTTTTTGATTGATTTTTTCTATGTTGAGCTCAAGAAGGTTCTTTGGACAAGCCTTAACGCAAAGTCCGCATCCCTTACAGGCATCAACATCGAATGTTACCTTAGCCATTTTTCCTCCTTCGATTTTAAAAAAATCTCTTTTTGCTTTCCGTTTATTTTTTCTTGTTTCTTTTGCGCCGGTTAATCAATCAACTGGTCTTTTCTGCAAATGCATAGGAAACAAGTTTTCTACTTTTCCTTTAAGTTCCTCATAAAGACGTTCCTCAACACTTGTCATTACAATCGGAAGTCCTGAGATTAAAGAAACTTCTTCGGCATATTTTTTTGAATTTATAACATCTAAAGCTGTTGTTTCTCCTGCCAGATTAGAGTTATTTATTATTCCCGTAAATTTTATGTGGCCTGCTTCTTCTATTTCATGAAACACTTCCATGGTAGATTCTGCATCTCTTGTAAGTGGCCTGAATCTGTTTATTACCATCAGCATTTCATAATCATTTTCTTCTATTATAAAAGGAGCGAGTCTTCCTAAAACATAGGCGCCTCTGTCATCTCCTCCAATGTCTAAGATTACTTTCTGGCTTTTGTCATCTGTAATCGAGTAAAGATTAGGAGGAAGTGCCGGTGCATCAACATTTGATCCTGCAAACTTAGAACAGATAAGCTTTACTCCGGCTTTTTCAAAATCCTCTTCCGAGTCTTTTGTTCTGTAGTACGGATTTACAATGTCTAAATCTGCAACCGCAACCTTGTCAAACTGCTTTTTCAGATCAAGTCCCATGTTTACGGCAATATTGGTTTTTCCTGAGCCATAATGACCACAAAGGATTGTAAGTCTTTTATATTCTCTCATTTCCTTACCTACAGAAGATGTCTCTGAATCTTTCCGCTTATTGAATGAGGCAGTGATTCTTTAAATTCAACAACTCTTGGATATTTGTAAGGAGCTGTTTTTTCTTTAACGTAGTTCTGAATCTCTTTCTTAAGTTCATCAGAAGGTTTTGTTCCTTTTACTAAAACAATAGAAGCTTTTACAATCTGGCCTCTTACTTCGTCCGGAACTGCGGAAACACCACACTCTAAAACATAAGGAAGTTCCATGATTACACTTTCGATTTCGAAAGGTCCGATACGGTAGCCCGATGATTTAATAACATCATCTGCACGGCCGACATACCAGATATAACCATCCTCATCCTGCCATGCAACATCACCTGTGTGATAGAAACCGTCATGCCATGCTTCTTTTGTTGCTTCTTCATTATTATAGAAGCCTTTGAAAAGTCCGCAAGGGATTTTTTCTGAAGTTCTGACACAGATTTCTCCCGACTCTCCTTTTGGAACTTCATTTCCTTCTTTATCCAAAAGGACTACATCATAAAGTGGTGATGGTTTTCCTGTTGAGCCAAGCTTGATCTGGCCGCCTAAAAGGTTTGCAAGAAGAAGCGTAAGCTCTGTCTGGCCGAAGCCTTCTCTTATCTTAAGTCCGGTTGCTGCTTCGAACTGTCTGAAAACTTCAGGGTTCAAAGCTTCACCTGCTGTTGTCATATGTTTGATTGAAGACAGATCATATTTTGAGATGTCTTCTTTTACAAGCATTCTGAGCATTGTTGGAGGTGCACAGAATGTTGTGATGTTGTACTTAGCAAAGAGCGGAAGGATGTCTTCTGCTTTGAATCTGTCAAAGTCATAAACAAAGATTACTCCTTCGCACATCCACTGGCCGTAAAGCTTGCCCCATGCTGCTTTTCCCCAGCCTGTGTCTGAAATTGTAAGATGAAGGCCTCCGTCTTCAACTCCGTGCCAGTACTTGGCTGTTATATAATGGCCTAAAGCATATGTATGCGCATGCATTACAAGCTTTGGATTTCCGCTTGTACCTGATGTGAAGTACATAAGCATTGTGTCATTTCCGCATGAAGTATTTTCATCACGGTAGAAGTGAGCGCTGAACATTGGGAATTCTTCGTCAAAGTTTCTCCAGCCTTCTCTCTTTCCACCAACTAAAATTTTATGCTCTAATGATTTTGAACTTTTTTCTGCAATGTCAATCTGCTCTGCTGTGTTTCCATCAGCTACACAGACAACTGCTTTAACTTCTGCTGCATTGAATCTGTATTCAAAATCATGTGCCTGAAGCTGGTGAGTTGCTGGAATTGCAACTGCTCCAAGCTTGCAAAGTCCAAGAATTGCAAACCAGAAATGATAATTTCTCTTCATTGCAAGAAGGACTCTGTCGCCTTTTTCAATTCCTAAAGACTTGAAGTAGTTTGCACTCTGGGCAGAAGCTCTCTTCATGTCCCTGAATGTGAAATATCTCTCTGTCTTTTCATTATCTAAGTGAACCATTGCAAGTTTTTCAGGTTCTCTTTTTGCAATAACATCAACGATATCGAATGCAAAGTTAAATTTATCTTCATTCTTAAAGTCGATTGAGATAAGTGAGCCGTCTTTTGCTTCTTTGCATTTAACGAACTTGTCAATAGCTCTTACTTTCTTTGTTCCTTTGAATTCTTCTGCCTGCTCAACTTCTACTTCAGGTTCACCATCACTATGGATTACTACTGCAAGGAATTTGCAATCCTGTCCGTCTACTGCAATCATTCCATGAGGAGTTGCAGAATTGTAGTAGATGCTGTCTCCGGCATTTAAGAATTCAATGTTTTCTCCAACCTGAACTTTTAAAGTTCCTTCTACAACATAGTCAAATTCCTGACCTGCATGTGTTGTTGTTTTGATTGGCTTTTTTAAAAGCTCTGGATCGTAGTCGTACTTAACCCAGTATGGTTCTGCAAGTTTTTTTCTGAATAAAGGAGCAAGCTCAGTAATTGTAATGCCTTCTTCCTGAGCCGTCCTCATTCCCTGCCCACTACGGGTAACTGTATATGAGGAAAGGACAGCACTCCTTCCTTCAAGCAAATCCGAAATTCCGATGCCAAATGCAAGCGCACATTTATGGATAAATGTGAACGAAAAATCTAACTTTCCGGCTTCATACTTTTTGTACATTGTTACTGAGACTTCAGTTTTTTCTGCCATCTCTTCAACAGTGAAACCGCAAATATCGCGCATCTCCTTAATTCGTTTTGCCACCTCTAAAAGATTATTTGCTTCCGTATTTGCCATAAAAGGGTACCTCCTTCTTCTAATATTTTGTCTTAAATGACAATGGAAGTGCGGGCTCTTCCCCGCTGTTTTTACTTTAAGTTTTTCTATTCAAACAATACTAAAAAAACAGCGTCTTTTCGACGCATTCGAGTAAAAACTTTGAATATAATAACATTCTAAAAAGTTAGTGTCAACGAGGGATTTGTATTAAAAAAGCACAACCGCTGCATATATGGATTTCTGCAAGCGTTCCCTCGCTGTGAGATTCTAAGCATTCCGTGGCCGATTTTCTTCAGCCGGCTGACTAGCAAAAAGCTCTTGATGACCTTTTTGCTAGTTCATCCTAAACTTTCCAACGTCCTGTAGACGGAAAAGTTTACCTCGAAAATCGCCCCCGGAACGCAAGAATCACATCAGCTCCTCCACATAGCAGAAATCCATATAGCAACGCTTGTGCTTTGTAAAACAAATCTCTTGTTATACAACTTCTACAAGATGGTCTCCCTCGTAGCGGCAGATCATGTTGATGTCGGTTTTTCCAGCGATCAGTGGTTCAAGAAAATATTTGTCGCCCTCCCAGAGATTAAGCTTTGTTACATCTTTTTTAGAAATCCAGCGAAGGTCACCCTCGTTACAAATTTCATCTGAATTTTTAATGCGTCCATCTTCGTCGGCCTCTAAACTTCCTTCATATTCGGACGCCGTGTAAAGATACATGTCCTCATCCGGAAGTTCGTTTGATTTAAAATGAACTATTCCGCAGGCTTTAAACTTCGTAAGTTTTAGGCCAGTCTCTTCCCAAACTTCTCTTAAAAGACACGCATCTGCATCTTCACCTTCCTCAAACTTTCCTCCGATTCCAACCCATTTTCCTTCGCACGGATCATTTTCTTTTTTGTTTCTGAAAAGCATTAAGAAACAATCATCTTTTTCTATATAGCATAATGTTGACTTTATTAACATTCTTTCGTCCTTTTCTTTTTGTTTTCCACTTAATTAATCACTTTATTTCTTAGCTGCCCACAGGCGGCATCTATGTCTCTTCCTCTTTCTTTTCTCAAAGTCGCCTTTATTTTTTTCTTCATTAATATATCATAAAATTCAAGCGCTTCTTCTTTTGAAACTCCATTTAGGTCAAACTCTTTAACTCCATTAAACGGAATAAGGTTAACGTAAACATCTAATCCTTCTAAATTTTTTGCAAGTTCTTCTGCAGCTTCTTTTGAATCATTTATTCCTTTAAGTAAGATGTATTCAAGCGTCACTCTTTTTCCTGTAATTTCCGTATAGTCTTTTATGGCTTCTAAAAGTGATGGTGATTTGCCTGTTCCTTCAGACTTCCTTTTTATAATAGGAAATTTTTTATTTACAGGCATCAGTTCATCTCTTATTTCATTGTTTGGCGCATGAAGCGAAATCGCGAGCTGATATCTTTTTTTAATTTTTGCAAAGTCATATATTTTAGGAATGATTCCACATGTGCTTACTGTCGCGTGGCGCGGCGCAATCATGCTTAGAGGCGAATTTATCTCTTTTAATTTTTTCTCATCAGTAATAATGTCTAAAAATCTAATTACTTCATCGTAGTTGTCAAACGGCTCACCCGAACCCATTACAACTACGTGAGTTATTTTTCCTTCGCTGTTTTTAGTTTCAAGTTCTCTTTGGGCAAGCTCTACCTGCGCAAGCATTTCTTCTGCCTTTAGGTCATATTCTTTTTTTAAAAGGCCTGATGCACAGAACTTGCAACCCATGTTGCAGCCCGCCTGACTTGAGACGCAGACACTGTTTCCATAATCTGCACACATTAAAACAGTTTCCAGAAGGCTTGAATTTTCAAGCCTTACCAGAAACTTTACTGTACCGTCTTTGGAAATTTGTTTTCTTTCTATTTTAATCATTCTTTTTTTGTGTCTTCTGCCTTTTTATTAACATCATATTTTACAAGTTCAATGTTAAGTACGTTCTCTTCTTTCTTTGGCTTTGGCACATCATATTTTACAAGCTCAATGTTTAAGACATTTTCATCTTTCTTTGGCTTTGGCTTCTGAACCTCATAATCTAAAATTTCAAGGCCCGGTATTTCGTCAGAAGTTTCAGGCTCTTTGGATATTTCTTCTTCAGGCTCTGGCTCTTCTGTTGCAACTTCTTCTGTTGCTTCAGTCTTTGGCTCTTCTGTCGTAACTGCTTCTACTGCTTCAGTCTTTGGCTCCTCTACTACTTCTTCTGCCACTGCTTCTGTCTTTGGCTCTTCTGCTACAGTTTCAACAGCTTCAACCTTTGGTTCCTCTTCTATAACTTCTACAGTTTCTGGTTCCTCATCATAAAGTCTGATTGCTTCTTTAAGAATGTCACGGGTCACTTCAATTGTTTCAGGTCTTAAAGCTTCCCATGTATCTTTTCTATAATGATAATATTCCTGAACAATGTGGTTGTTTCCACAGATTGCAGCTGCCTTAACACCGTTTCTAGAGAACGCTTCTGCATCTGTTCCTCCAAGGTACCAAGGACTGTCAGGCATTTCAATTCCAACCTTCTTTCCTGCTTCGTAAAGAAGATCTCCTGCATGTTTATCATTAGAAACAGTTCCGTTTACACCTTTTCTGTAAACCATAAGCTGGTCTTTTTCTGTAATTGTATCTGCAACTAAAACTATTGTATTTGAATCTTTAAGTTCTTTCGCGTGGCCTTCAGCATATGCTTTAGCACCTCTTAAGCCTGATTCTTCTCCGTCAGTAATCAGAACGCCAACATCAGTGTTTTTAAAACGGAAGCCTTTTTCTTCCATTTCTTTTAAAATGCTTATTCCAAGCATGCAGCCTGTAAGATTGTCGTTTGCGCCCGGCACAATTAAATTCCAGTTTGCAAATTTAAAGAAAGGCCAGTAACCAACTAATGCAATAACAAGCATTACAAGTCTTGGGATTACTGACTGCGGCGCCTCCGGATTTGTAAGCGCAACTATAACAAGCACTATCGATGCAATCGTAGAGCCAAACGCAAGAATTATGAAAAGATAAAAAGGAAATGGCCCCCACTGAAACATAGGGATTTCATAAGCCGCATCCGCATGTCCGCAGATTACTACCTTTTTCTTTGATTCTTCACTTGCTTTTCTTTCAGCATAAAGATTCTGTCCAATCCTTTTTTTGAATGCAAAATCAAGGACAGGAATATAAAGAAAATACTCTAAGAAAATCGAAATTAATACGACAGCAAAGATAGCAAGGCTTATCCAATAAAATCCTAGCCACGCCATAGAAAGCAGGTAGCACAAAATCGCAATTACAGTAAGAATTCCATCAAGCGGAATGCTTCCCATAAAAGCCTTCGGGCTAAAAATAAAACGCTCTGTTTCTATTTTGTCTGCGCTTCCTTTAAGAATATCTGCCATATAGCCTTCACTTTTTTTGACACTTTCAGAACCTGCGTCCCTGTCTTTAAAAGTCGTGCTTATATGTTTTATTTCATCGCATATCCATTTAGTATAATTCATAAAGTCCCCTCGTCGGAAATTTCCAACAGTCTATATTGTAAACTATTTCCTAATAATTACAAATATTTTTTAACGCTCCTTCCTGACGTGCATTCAAAATTTTCACACATCTTATCTGAAACATGTGATATTTTTAAGAACATTTTTGATAAATATTTTCATAAGAAAGCAAATTTTAGTATTATTTGAAATAAGCAAATGTTTAGTTTATAATTTGAACATAAAAATTTTAAAGGAAACAGATCTATCAAGGCAATACGTGCCTGATCTTAAAAGATTATTATGACAAAGAATATTTCTCATGAACAATTAAAGAGTGTTGAAGATTTCAAGATTGTCGCTGATGTTTTTAAACAGATTGGCGATGCAAGCAGAGTGCGCATTTTCTGGATTTTATGTCACTACGAAAAATGCGTTATTGATATTGCCGAAATGGTAGATATGTCAACTCCTGCAGTTTCCCACCATTTAAAACAGTTAAAACTTGGCGGTCTTGTAACAAGCAGACGCGATGGCAAAGAAGTTTATTACTCGGCGTCTGATACTCTTCAGGTTAAGCTCTTGCATGAGATGATTGAGAAAGTTATGCAAATCTCTTGCCCTTAATCTACAAATTTTTAACTCTCAAGGCTCTGATTGCGTTTAGTACGGCGAGGATCATGACGCCGACATCTGCGAAGATTGCAAGCCACATGTTTGCGATTCCTAAAGCTCCTAAAATAAGACAGGCAAATTTTATGACAAGAGAGAATATTATGTTCTGTCTTATTATTCCAAGACATTTCTTTGAAATCTTAATTGCCTTTACAATTTTTGAAGGGTCGTCATCCATTAAGATTATGTCAGCTGCTTCGATTGCAGCATCTGAGCCTGCACCACCCATTGCAATTCCTATGTCTGCTCTTGAAAGTACAGGTGCATCATTTATGCCATCACCTACAAAGGCAGTTTTTTCTTTAGGCGCTTCTTTCTTTAAAAGTTCTTCTACTTTTTCTACTTTATCGCCTGGTAAAAGTTCTGAATAAATTTCATCAATTCCAATTTCTGATCCAACAGCTTCTGCGACTTTTTTTGCATCGCCTGTAAGCATTACAGTTTTTTCCACGCCTGCTTTTTTAAGATCAGAAATTGCTTCTTTTGAAGTTTCTTTTACCGTATCGGAAATTAAAATTCTTCCTGCAAATTTTCCATCAATTGCAACGTCAACAACTGTTCCGATTAAATCATTCTCATCTAAATTTATGCCGAGGCTTTTCATAAGCTTTGAATTTCCTATGGCAACTTTTTTGCCATTTACTAAAGCTTCAATTCCTTCGCCACTTATTTCTTCAATATCAGAAACTTTTGCTCTTTCAATTTCTTTACCTGATAATTTATTATATGCAGCCTGAATGCTTTTGCTTATTGGATGAGACGATGCACATTCTGCATGCGCTGCATATTCTAAAAGTTCTTCATCACTTAAATTTTCAGAATAAATTTTACTTACTTCAAAAGCTCCTTTAGTAAGCGTTCCTGTTTTATCAAAAACTACAGTTTTTGTTTTTGATAAAAGTTCAAGATAACTTGAGCCCTTAACTAAAATTCCTTCTCTGCTTGCGCCGCCTATTCCCGCAAAGAAACCTAAAGGAATGCTGATAACCAATGCACATGGACAGCTTATTACAAGGAAGGTAAGTGCTCTGTAAATCCAATCAAGCCACATAGGATCCTCGCCTAAGAAAATAATTCTTACAAGAGGGCCAATTATAGCAAGTGCAACTGCTGCAAAAACAACACAAGGAGTGTAGACTTTTGCAAATTTTGTTATAAAATTTTCAGGCTTTGATTTTTTCGAATTTGCATTTTCAACAAGCTCTAAAATCTTAGAAACAGTAGATTCGCCAAAAGGCTTTGTTGTTTCGATTTTCAAAACGCCTGTAAGATTAATGCTTCCGCTTATTACTTCCTCGCCTGCCTTAACGTCTCTTGGAAGCGACTCACCTGTTAATGCACTTGTGTCCAAAGTTGAAACGCCTTCTTTAATTTTTCCGTCAATAGGAATTTTTTCACCAGGCTGGACAATTATTATCGTTCCAACTTCTACGTCATCGGGATTTACCTGTTCAAGCTTTCCATCAACTTCTATATTTGCATAATCAGGTCTTATGTCCATAAGTTCAGAAATATTTTTTCTGCTCTTTCCGACTGCATAGCTTTCAAAAAGTTCACCGACCTGGTAGAAGACCATAACTGCAAGAGCTTCGTTATAATCGCCTGTGTTATCAATAATTGCAATTGCAAAAGCACCAACTGTTGCAATTGTCATAAGAAAGTTCTCATTTAAAAACTGACCATGAATTATATCAAGTCCCGCTCTTTTTAAAATGTCATATCCTATGAAGAGATAAAGTACAAGAAAGCAAATAAGACGCAGGGTTCCAACTACAGTAATAAACTGCAGGGCAACTGCAATAACAATTGTTATTATTATTCTTATTAACATTTTCTTTTGCTTCTTGTTCATGGTTTCAAATTCCCCGTATTAAAATTCAATCTCACAATCCGGCTCAACTTTTCTGCAGGCCTTAAGCACATTTTTCATAACAGTCTTTTCATCAGCGCCTTCTTCAAAATCAACTTTCATTTTTAATGTCATATAGTTAATTGAAGCATCTAAAACACCATCAATCTTCTTCGCTGCTTCTTCCATCTTTAATGCACAATTTGCACAGTCAACTTCAACTTTATATGTCTTTTTAATTTTGAAATTCTCCTAAACCATATTTTCAAACGATTAAGCAATCGTTTAATTGTTGTTTCTAAAAAATAGGCTTTCGTTTTCAATAAAACGATTAAGCACTTGTTTAATTGTCTATAGTATAAGCCTATCCTTAGTTTCTGTCAAGCATTTTTACGAAAGCCTTTCAATCGTGCCGCCGCCTAAGACGATATCACCATCATAAAGCACAGCTGCCTGGCCGCATGTTATCGCACGCTGGGGCTCATCAAAAACAATTTTTATTAAATCGTCTTCTAAAACATAAACTGTTGCTGGCTGCTCTTTCTGGCGGTAGCGCACCTTTGCTTTGCACTTAAACTTTTCGCCTGGTGCCTTTCCCTTACACCAATTTAAATCACTGACATAGGCAGTATCTGAAAAAAGGTCTTCGTTGCTTCCAAGAATTACTTCATTTTTCTCTACATCAATCTTTGTAACATAAAGCGGCTTCTCTGCAGAAATCCCAAGTCCTTTTCTTTGGCCTAATGTGTAATTTATTATT
>R19__coassemble_398_pt1 | contig 20634 bp, 11 predicted proteins | sample R19__metabat2_low_PE_008 | metagenome-assembled genome bin R19 | reverse complement strand
CCTACGTTAGCAAGAAATTCTAAGGCCACGCTTGAGCTCGCTAATAAATGGATAATGTTTTTTGATTTAAAAAATAATAAAGTGTAATATTTTGCTGTTTATATGATAAAATTGATTGTAATTATATGAATTAGTTAAGGGAGTGTTTGATGTTTAACATACAAGATGAAAAAGTTCAGAAGCTGCTTTTTGAGGGCAACTTTGGATTAGAAAAAGAAAGCTTAAGAGTTGACGAGGATGGCTTTCTTTCTAAGAGTGCGCATCCGTTTGGGAATAATGAGCATATTGTAAGGGATTTCTGCGAAAACCAGACTGAGATTAATACGGGTGTTTCGGATTCGGCTGATGGTGCGGTTAAAGAGCTTGAAGGATATACAAAAGAAATTCACGAGGTTTTAAGCAGCTTAGAGAAGCCTGAGCTTCTCTGGCCATTTTCAAATCCACCTTATATAAGAAATGAAGACGATATTCCGATAGCAAGCTTTAAAGGAGTTGAAACTTCTAAAACAGAGTACAGACAGTTTTTAGCTGACCGCTACGGAAGATATAAAATGACTTTTTCTGGAATTCATGTAAATTTTTCTTTTGGAGATGAGCTCTTAAAAGAAGATTTTAAATTAAGCGGTAAGAAGGATTTTAAAGAATATAAGAACGAAGTTTATCTTACTGTTGCAGAGCAGGCTGCTGCATACTGCTGGCTTTTGGTTGCGATTACGGCGGCAAGCCCTTTGATGGATGGTTCTTATGTTGAGAAAAAAGCTTATGACGAAGATGAATTCAGCGGCATGGCATCTGTAAGGAGCAGTGAGCTTGGCTACTGGAATGCTTTTACTCCAATTTTTGATTATTCTAACATTGAAAATTATGCAAAAAGCATTCAAGCCTATGTTGATAATGGAATGCTTTCTGCACCTTCGGAACTATATTATCCTATTAGACTTAAACCAAGAGGAAAAAATAATCTTGAAAAGTTAAGAAATGAAGGCGTAGACCATATCGAACTTAGAATGTTTGATCTTAATCCATTAGAAAAAGCAGGGCTTGATGTAAGGGATGTGAAATTTGCCCATCTTATGATGATTTGGCTTGCATCAAAAGAAAGACAGAAGTTTGAACCAAAAGACCAGGTTCAGGCTGTTCAGCATTTTAAGAATGCGGCTCATTATGATCTTAAAACTGTTAAGATCTATACGCCTGATGGTGAAGCTTATGAATTAGCGGACGCTGCATTAAGAGTTATTAAATTCATGAGAGAGTTTTTTGAAAAATATCCAAACGATAAATACTATCCTGAGGATGTTGATAATATTTTTAGCTTTGAGGAACAGAAATTTATTGATGCTGAGAACAGATATGCCTGGCAGATAAGAAAAAAATTCAGCGGAGGATATGTTAAAAAAGGCTTAGAGTTAGCAAGGCACCTAAGGGAGGAATATCTTAATGTGTGAGTTGTTTGCAGTTTCAGCTTTGAAACCATTAAAGTTAAATACATATCTTAGTGAATTTTTTTCGCATTCAGTAGATCATCCGAACGGATGGGGGATTGCTCTTTTTACAGATAACTTTGTAAATATTGAAAAGGAACCTGTAATTGCTTTAGAAAGCGACTATCTTAAAAGAAGACTTAGTGCGCCAATTATTTCAAAAAACATGATGGCACATATAAGACAGGCCACTATCGGAAAAGATGAATACTTAAACTGCCATCCTTTTTTTAGAGAGGATAATTTTGGAAGAAAATGGACCCTGATGCATAACGGTACAATTTTTGATGGCGCAATTTTAGATGAGTACAAAAGCATTCAGGAAGGAAAGACTGACAGCGAACGGATTCTCTGTCATTTAATAAGACTTGTTAATCAAAAGCAGAGCGAATTAAAAAGGGCACTGTCAGAAGAAGAAAGATTCAATCTTTTAGATAAAATGATTTTACAGCTTGCACCTTCTAATAAACTAAACATAATGATTTATGATGGGGAAGTAATGTACTGTCATTATAATATGAAAGGAAAATTGCACATTAAAGCCGATGAAATGTCAGTGATTCTTTCAACAGAGCCATTAAAAGGCGAAAATATATCTGACGGAACAACAGATGACTGGAAAGAAGTTCCATTTATGCAACTTCTGGCCTTTAAAAATGGAAAGCTCTTGAAACAAGGAACAACCCACGACTTTGAGTACATTGATAATCCGGAAAACTATAGGAACTTAGAAGACTAATAATGAAAAGCCACATCCCTTTAACAGGATGTGGCTTTTAAAAAAAATATTTTGGTTTGCGCGAGCAAGGGGGCACCGGAACAGCGCGAGCGCTTTTTGTGCGCGAGCGGTGGGCTCCGGGGGATGCCTTGCGGGAGCAAACCAAAATATTAAATAATAAAATCTGGATTTATGAATTATTTCATAATCTCTGCAAGATCACAAATTGTTCCGCCGTAGATTGTCTTAATGTACTCAAGACCGCCTACATAACCTTCTTCTGTTGTTGTGTCTGTTGTTTCTCTTGGGACAACGATATTAAATCCACGGAAGAATGCATCTGCTGATGTATGTCTGCAGCAGCAGTCTGCCTGCCATCCTGTAATAATTACTGTGTCAACATCAAGTTCTTTTAAGATAAGAGCAAGTGGTGTCTGGAAAAATGCACTGTAAGTTTTCTTAGGAACAACGAAGTCGCCTTCCTGAGGCTTAAGCTCGTCAATAACTTCTGCGCCTTTAGTTCCTTCAACTGCATGTGGTCCCCAAACCTTGAATTCTTTGTCAACTTCAGGTGTGTGACAGTCGTTAGCATAGAAAACCGGCATGTCATGCTTTCTTGCATAATCGCAAAGGTTTTTAATTGGCTCAATAATATGATTTACTCTTGGTGATGCGATAGGGCCTGTTACAAAATCATTTAACATATCAATTACAATAACTGCTGATTTACTCATTTTTTTATCCTCCATTAAAAAAATAATAAATGTTGGATGTAAGATACATCTCATTAGGTGTCTTGTCAAGTGTAAAGTCATTGTTGTTTTTCGAAATAATAGGCTGATAAATTTTAAAAATCAGGCTTTAAAATTAAAAATAACATGCCAGAAAAAAATTGTTGACTTCCAGTGACTGTTGTGCTTAAATATATGTTGCACTATTGTGGATTAGTGGCTGTTTTTTGTGTGGAAATTAGCCACGAATAACCTTAAAAAACCTTGATTTTAAGGGGTTTTTACGAAAGGCGAATAAGTTGAATAATGAATTTATAGCATTTGAAGAACCTGAAATTAAAAAAAGAGGTTTAAATTTAGTGCGTTAAAATACAAAAAGGAGAGATTGTTTAATGGAGAAAAACAGAATTCGTCCTGTAAAGTATGGCAGAGGAGTAAGAATGAGCTACTCTAAGCAGTCAGAAGTCTTAGAGATGCCTAATCTTATTGAAATTCAGAAGTCTTCATACCAGTGGTTTTTGGACGACGGATTGAAAGAAATTTTTACTGACATATCTCCAATCGAGGATTTCAACCAGGATTTAAGTTTGGAATTTGTCGATTTCAAGATTTGTCGAGATGAGACTAAGTATTCAATCGATGAGTGCAAACAAAGAGATGCAACTTACTCAGCACCTCTTAAAGTGCGTGTTCGTTTAAACAACAAAGTCACAGGTGAAATTTCAGAACATGATATTTTCATGGGTGACATGCCATTGATGACTGAAACAGGAACTTTCGTAATCAATGGAGCTGAGCGTGTTATTGTTTCACAGCTTGTTCGTTCACCTGGCATCTACTTTACATTAAGCCATGATAAGCTTGGAAAAGAACTTTACGAATGCAGCATCATCCCTAACCGTGGAGCATGGTTTGAATTTGAAACAGATTCAAACGATGTTTATTACGTGCATGCTGATAAAGCAAGAAAAGTTCCTGTAACTGTACTTATCAGAGCTTTAGGCATTGGAAGTAACGAAGAAATCTTAGAAATGTTTGGAGCAGAGCCAAAGATCTTAGCTTGCTTTGAAAAAGATCCTTCTCATAATTATAAAGAAGGTATTTTAGAGCTTTATAAAAAGTTAAGACCGGGCGAGCCACTTCAGCTTGAAAATGCAGAAAACCTTATTACAAGCATGTTCTTTGATCCAAAGCGTTACGACCTTGCAAGAGTTGGACGTTATAAATTCAATAAGAAATTAGCTTACAGAAACAGAATCTTAGGACAGGAACTTGCAGAGGATGTAGTTGACCAGTTTACAGGTGAAATCCTTGCAAAGAAGGGAGATATCGTATCAGAAGAGATGTGCGAATCAATTCAGAACGGTGTTGTACCTTATGTTCTTATTCATACAGAAGAAAGAGATGTTAAAGTACTTTCAAACATGACTGTTGATATTACAAACTATATCTCTTTATCAGAAAAAGAATTAGCTGAACTTGGAATTCAGGAAAGAGTTTACTTCCCTGCACTTCAGAAAATCTTAGAAGAAAATTCTACTAAGACTGCAAGAAAAGAAGCAATTAAGAAGAGTTTAGCACTCCTTGTTCCAAAGCATATTACAAAAGAAGATATTTTTGCTTCTATATCATATGGCCTTAACCTCGATTCTAAATTAGGAAACTTCGACGACATCGACCACTTAGGAAACCGTCGTATTCGTTCAGTAGGTGAACTTTTACAGAATCAGTACAGAGTTGGTCTTTCAAGAATGGAAAGAGTAGTTCATGAAAGAATGCAGACTCAGGACATTGAAACAATTACTCCACAAGCTCTCATTAACATAAAACCAGTAACTGCGGCAGTTCGTGAGTTCTTCGGATCATCACAGCTTTCACAGTTCATGGATCAGTGTAATCCACTTTCGGAATTAACACACAAAAGACGTCTTTCAGCTTTAGGACCTGGCGGTCTTTCAAGAGACAGAGCCGGATTCGAGGTTCGTGACGTTCACTACACACACTATGGAAGAATGTGTCCAATTGAAACTCCTGAAGGTCCTAACATCGGACTTATCAACTCACTTGCTTCTTATGCAAGAGTTAATAAGTACGGATTTATCGAGGCGCCTTACAGAGTTGTTGATAAATCAAACGGAAAGAATCCTGTAGTTCTTGATGAAGTTGTTTATATGACAGCTGATGAAGAAGATAACTACACAGTAGCACAGGCTAATGCTGAACTTGATGCAAAAGGTCATTTCGTAAGAAATACAGTATCAGGCCGTAGAAGAGAAGAAACATCTGAATATAGCAAAAATGAAATTGATTTCATGGACGTTTCTCCAAAGATGCTTTTCTCAGCCGCTACATCAATGATTCCATTCCTTGAAAACGATGATGCTAACCGTGCACTCATGGGATCAAACATGCAGAGACAGGGCGTTCCTCTTCTTACAACAGAAGCTCCTGTTGTTGGTACAGGAATGGAAGAAAAAACTGCAAAAGACTCAGGTGTCTGCATTATCGCAAAAGAAGCAGGTACTGTAGAGCATGTAACTGCAGATGAAATTGTTATTAAACAGAAAGATGGAAGCTATGAAAGCTATAAGGTTTCTAAATTCCAGAGATCTAACCAGAGCAACTGCTACAACCAGAGACCAATCGTAAACAAAGGTGAAAAGGTTGTAAAAGGCCAGGTAATTGCTGACGGAGCTTCAACTTCTAACGGAGAACTTGCACTTGGAAAGAACCCTCTTATCGGATTCATGACATGGGAAGGTTACAACTACGAGGATGCTGTTCTTCTTAGCGAAAGATTAGTAAGAGATGATGTTTATACATCAATCCACATCGAAAGATATGAAACAGAGGCACGTGATACAAAACTTGGACCAGAAGAAATTACAAGAGACGTTCCAGGTGTTGGTGATGATGCGCTTAAAGATCTTGATGAGCGCGGAATCATCAGAATCGGTGCTGAAGTAAGAGCCGGTGATATCTTAGTTGGTAAGGTTACTCCAAAGGGAGAGGCAGAGCCTACTCCTGAAGAGAGACTTTTAAGAGCTATCTTCGGTGAGAAATCAAGAGAAGTTAGAGACACATCACTTAAGGTTCCTCATGGAGCTTATGGTATCGTTGTTGATGCTAAAGTCTTCACAAGAGAAGCAGGCGATGAATTAAGCCCAGGCGTTAACCAGTCAGTTCGTGTTTACATCGCTCAGAAGAGAAAAATCTCTGTTGGTGATAAGATGGCCGGACGTCATGGAAACAAGGGTGTTGTTTCAAGAATTCTTCCAGTAGAAGACATGCCATTCCTTCCAAATGGCCGTCCATTAGACATCGTGCTTAACCCTCTTGGCGTTCCTTCACGTATGAACATCGGACAGATTCTTGAGACTCATTTGTCTTTAGCAGCAAAAGCTCTTGGATTCAATATTGCAACGCCAGTATTTGACGGAGCAAAGGAAGATGACATCATGGGCACATTAAGCATGGCTAATGATTATGTAAATACAGAATGGTCAGCATTCAAGAAAAAATATGAGAAGAAGCTTGACCCTGAAACATTTGCTTACTTAGAGAAAAATCTTGACCACAGAAAAGAGTGGAAAGGCGTACCTATTAATGAAGATGGAAAAGTACGCTTAAGAGATGGACGTACAGGAGAGTACTTCGATGCACCTGTTACAATTGGTTTCATGCATTACATGAAACTCCACCATCTTGTTGATGATAAGATTCATGCTCGTTCAACAGGTCCTTACTCACTCGTAACTCAGCAGCCATTAGGTGGTAAAGCTCAGTTCGGTGGACAGAGATTTGGTGAGATGGAAGTTTGGGCACTTGAAGCATATGGTGCTGCATATACACTTCAGGAAATCTTAACTGTTAAATCTGATGATGTTGTTGGACGTGTTAAGACATACGAAGCAATTATCAAGGGCGAAAACATTCCTGAGGCAGGAATCCCTGAAAGCTTCAAGGTTTTAGTAAAAGAGCTTCAGTCTCTTGCACTTGACATCAAAGTGCTTGATGAAAATGATGAAGAAATCAAATTGCTTGAATCTGTTGATTATGGCGAGACAAACTTCAATGCAATGCTTGCCCACAACAGTCATGACAAGAGCAAAGATTCAGATTTCGAAGCTTATGGCTTCTCAGTAAAAGACAGAGCAAGTTTAGAGTCAGAGGATGCATATTCTCTTTCAGATAACGAGGAATAGGAGGTAGAGACATGATTAAAGAAGGTTATGAACCATCATTTGACAAAATCAGAATTGGTCTTGCTTCTCCAGAGCAGATCAGAGAATGGTCTCACGGTGAGGTAAAGAAACCAGAGACAATTAACTACCGTACCTTGAAGCCTGAAAAAGACGGACTTTTCTGCGAAAAGATTTTCGGACCTCAGAAAGACTGGGAGTGTCACTGCGGTAAGTATAAAAAAGTAAGATATAAAGGCGTAGTCTGCGACCGTTGCGGCGTTGAAGTTACAAAATCTTCTGTTCGTCGTGAAAGAATGGGAAGCATTGAGCTTGCTGCTCCAGTTTCTCATATCTGGTATTTTAAAGGAATTCCTTCAAGAATGGGACTTATATTAGACTTAAGCCCAAAGACTCTTGAAAAAGTACTTTATTTTGCAAGCTACATTGTTCTTGATAAAGGTGAGACTGACCTTGAGTATAAGCAGGTTCTCTCTGAAAGCGAGTATAATGAAGCATTAGCAAGAAATGAAGCTGTTGCAGATACTTTAAGAGTTGGCATGGGAGCTGAGGCAATTGATGAAATTCTTTCAGCGATTGATCTTGATGAACTTACAGAAGATTTAAGAAGCCAGCTTGAAGACGCTACAGGCCAGAAAAAGACTAAATTAATAAAGAGATTAGAAGTTGCAGAAGCATTTAAGAAATCAGGAAATAAACCTGAATGGATGATTTTAAAGGTTATTCCTGTTATTCCACCAGATTTAAGACCTATGGTTCAGTTAGACGGTGGACGTTTTGCAACATCTGATTTAAATGATCTTTACAGAAGAATCATTAACAGAAATAATCGTCTCCAGAGACTTCTTGATCTAGGAGCTCCAGAGATTATCGTTAGAAACGAGAAACGTATGCTTCAGGAAGCTGTTGATGCTTTGATTGACAACGGAAGAAGAGGACGTCCTGTAACAGGTCCTGGAAACCGTTCACTCAAATCTCTTTCAGACATGCTTAAAGGTAAGCAGGGACGTTTCCGTCAGAACCTTTTAGGTAAGCGTGTTGACTACTCTGGACGTTCAGTTATCGTTGTTGGACCTGAACTTAAGATTTACCAGTGTGGTCTTCCAAAAGAAATGGCATTAGAGCTTTTCAAACCATTTGTTATGAAGAAGCTCTGTGACGAAGAAAAAGCTAACAACATCAAAAACGCTAAAAAGATGGTTGAGAAAATGCAATCAGAAGTTTGGGATGTTTTAGAGGAAGTTATTAAAGAACATCCGGTTATGTTAAACCGTGCTCCAACTCTTCACAGACTTGGAATCCAGGCATTTGAGCCTATCTTAGTTGAAGGACGTGCAATAAGACTTCACCCACTCGTTTGTACAGCTTACAACGCTGACTTCGACGGTGACCAGATGGCTGCACATCTTCCACTTAGTGCTGAAGCTCAGGCAGAGTGCCGCTTTATGCTTCTTTCACCTAACAACCTTCTTAAACCATCAGATGGTGCGCCTGTTGCTGTTCCTTCTCAGGATATGGTACTTGGTATCTACTATCTTACAATCGACAGAGAAGGTGACATCGGCGAAGGCAAGATGTTCAGAGACATAAACGAAGCAATCCTTGCTTATGAAAACAAGGCAATTACTCTTCATACTCTTATCAAAGTAAGACTTGAGCGTCAGACTCCAAGCGGAAAGACTGTAAGAGGCGTAATTGATACAACATTAGGAAGACTTCTTTTCAATGAAGTAATTCCTCAGGATTTAGGCTTTGTTGAAAGAAAGAAAAACGAAGATTACTTAAAGCTTGAGATTAATCATCTTGTTAAGAAGAAAGATCTTAAGAAAATATTAGAGAAAGTTATTAATATCCATGGCGCAACTAAGACTGCAGAAGTTTTAGACAGCATTAAGAGCCTTGGCTACAAATATGCAACAAGAGCTGCTTTCTCAGTTTCTATTTCAGAAATGACAGTTCCTCCAGAGAAGAAGGAAATCATCAAGAGAACTGAAGAGACTGTAGAAATGCTCCAGGAAGACTATGCAATGGGTATGTTAACTGAGGAGGATCGTTACAAATCAGTTGTACATGCATGGGAAGAAGCTGATGATGAAATTACAGATGCACTTATGTCAAACTTCGACAAGTGGAATTCAATCTTCATGATGGCTGACTCAGGAGCCCGTGGTTCTAAAGAACAGATTAAGCAGTTAGCCGGCATGCGTGGTCTTATGGCAAGCACAACAGGACGTACAATCGAACTTCCTATTAAGTCTAACTTCCGTGAAGGCCTTGATGTTTTGGAATACTTCATTTCTGCACATGGTGCCAGAAAAGGACTTTCAGATACGGCCTTAAGAACTGCCGATTCAGGATACTTAACAAGACGTCTTGTTGATGTATCTCAGGAATTAATTATAAATGAAATTGACTGCTGCGCTGATGGCGACGAAATTCCATACATGGAAGTATCTGCTTTCATGAATGGCAAAGAAGAAATCGAGCCATTAAGAGACAGAATCAATGGAAGATATGCTGCAGAAGATATCTTAGACAAAAAAGGAAATGTTATTGTTCCTAAGAACAGCATGATTACTCCTTCAAGAGCTGATGATATTATCAAAGCAGGTCATAAATCTGTTAAAATAAGAACTGTTCTTACATGTAAATCAGAAACAGGTATCTGCTCTAAGTGTTATGGAGCTAACATGGCAACAGGTCAGCCTGTTCAGGTTGGTGAATCAGTTGGTATCATTGCTGCTCAGTCAATCGGTGAGCCTGGTACTCAGCTTACAATGAGAACCTTCCATACTGGTGGTGTAGCCGGTGGAGATATCACTCAGGGTCTTCCTAGAGTTGAGGAGCTTTTCGAAGCTCGTAAACCAAAGGGTGTTGCAATTATCTCTGAATTTGCAGGAACTGCTGAAGTTCGCATGAACAAGAATAAACGTGAAATCGTTGTTACTGCTGAAGACGGAAAAGAAAAAGCATACCTTATTCCTTATGGTTCAACAATGACAATCCGTGAGGGACAGAAGAAAAAGGTTGAAGCTGGTGACCTTCTTACAACAGGTAACATCCATCCTAACGATATCTTAAGAATCTTAGGTGTAAGAGCTGTTCAGGACTATATTCTTAAAGAGGTTCAGGTTGTTTACAGACTCCAGGGTGTTGAAATTAACGATAAGCATATCGAGGTTATTGTTCGTCAGATGCTTAAGAGAATCCTTGTTGAAGAAGCTGGTGATTCTAACTTCCTTCCAGGAACTCAGACAAATGTTATTGAATTTGAAAGAGTTAATAAACAGCTCATTGCTGAAGGAAAGCAGCCTGCAACTGGTAAGCAGATTATTCTTGGTATTACTAAGGCATCTCTTGCAACTAACTCATTCTTAAGTGCTGCTTCATTCCAGGAGACTACTAAGGTTCTTACTGAAGCTGCTATTAATGGTAAGGTTGATCCGCTTATCGGTCTTAAAGAAAATGTTATCATTGGTAAGCTCATCCCTGCTGGTACAGGTATGAAACGCTACAGAAATGTTGTACTTAACAGCGACCAGATGATTGAGGATGCTAAAAATGCCTCTGAAGATACTGATGACGATTTTAGCGCTGAAGCTTTAGATGGTGGTCTTGGTGCCTACAGCGAGCTTGGCAATCTTAAAAACATTGGCATCGGAGATGCAGTAGGCGAATTCGCTAACGGAAGCGTTCTTATTGATGATGAGAATGCGGAAGACTTTATTGAATCTTTTGATGATGATGAGAAAAAATAATTTTTAATCAATTCGAGAGGCTGTCGCTATAAGCGATGGCCTCTTTTATTAATGTTTTTAAGTGAATCGAAAAACACAACTTATTTACTCGCGAGTTAGATGTAAGAATTAGAAATTTTTATAAAATCGAAAAATATATCTTATTTACTCGCTCCTATAAGCTAACACCCGTGAATTTCTAAGTTCATCGGCGCTGCGCTGCACTGTTCCCTCCGCTCCATTCAGGTAACATTTCCGGTTTGTCGCGTCGGGCCATCGCGACTCCGCGCCTACTTCACTAAGAAATTCTACGGCCACGCTTGAACTCGCTCGTAAATAGATTATATTTTTCGATTCAAAAGAAATTTGCTAACTACAATTCCCTCGCATAGACTCGCTCGTAAATAGATTGTATTTTTCGATTTGAAAATAAACATTTAATTTTCACAGTATATATAGTAAAATAGCTACTACGAATTTTGTTATGTAAAGACGAGAAATGTTATGAAGGTTTTGACGGTGGCCGTGCCGGCTTACAATGCTGAAAAGACGATAGAGAAGTGCCTGGATTCGTTTGTTGGAGCAGGTGAATTTGAGGGTATTTTGAAAGAGTCGGATAAGAGGCTTGAGGTTATTGTTGTTAATGACGGCTCTAGTGATAAGACGGCTGAGATTACTGAAAATTATGTAAAAAAATATGAAGGAATCATTAGCCTCGTTAATAAAGAAAATGGGGGACATGGTTCTGTTATTAACTGTGCTTCTGAAATTGCAAAAGGCACTTATTTTAAGGTTTTGGATTCTGATGACTGGATTGAGACAAAGAATTTAGCATGTATTTTAGATGCGCTTGAAAAGGCAGATGGTCCTGATGTTGTTGTTACAAGCTACAAGAGCATAAATGAATCTAACGGAAGTGTTCAAGACTATTCAAGCCCTTCTGAATATGACAGAAAAATAGTTGAAATTGATGAGTTTTCAAAGATTTTTGAAAATATTCCTTCAAGCTATCAGTTCCATGGACTTTGCTACAGGACGGATTTTTATCAGAGTCTTAATTTAAAGCTTACTGAAAAAGTTTCTTATGAGGATCAGGAATATGCAATCCTTCCATTTTTAAAAGCTGAAAAAATTTTATTTTTAAATGAGCTTTTTTACATCTACAGACTTGGAAGTGAAGGCCAGACTGTTAATTTTGCTAACCAGGCAAAGAAGCTTGGAAACATGGAAACTGTAATTAAAAGAATGGTAAATGACCATGTGGAAGCAAAAAAGAGCGATAGTTGGACTAAGGAACGTGAACTGTTTTTTGTAAAAAGACTTTCAATGGCAGTTACAAGCTATTATGCGACTGCTTTAGTTAAGGCAGAAAATAAAAAAGAAGGTCTTTTAAATGCAGAAAGTTTAAGAGAATTTTTGATGAAAGAAGATAAGGCTGTTGCTGATTATTCAAACGGAAGATTTGAAACTTTAAAAAAAGCATCAAAAATCCCAGGTCTTTCTGGTGCATATAAAAAATTATCTGATTCTAAGGTATATAAATCCTTTAAGAAAAAATGGATTAAATAAAATATTAAATGACATTTATTCAAAGTTTAGAACAACATAAAATAAGAGACAGACTTTTTGACATAGCATGGATTTTATTTCTCATTGCTGTTCTTTTGGACCTTACAGCCTGGGCAGCACTTGATCAAAGCGGAACGTTTTACATGCTGATGAAGTACATGAAATACGCATCAGCAGTTCTTTCAATTATTGCTATTGTTTTAAATTTTACATTAAAAAAATACAACTTAAAATGGTTTCTGATTTATGCCTGTCTGGCTATTGTTTTTGCGCTTACTTATTATTTCAGCAGAAACGGAATACTGATTTACTACTTTTTGATTTTTGCTGCAGCAATGAAACAGGATTCAAAAAGAATAATGACGCTTTCTGCAATTGTTACAGGCGCAATGATTTTAGTAAATGTTTTATGTGGCTATTTAGGTCTTGAAGTGAACTATCTTTTTGATTCAAGTGACAGAATGAGATGGGGACTTGGATTTTCCTGGACAACAACAGGTGCAATTCTTTTCTTCTTCTTTGTGCTTGAATATATTTATTTAAGAAAACAGAAAATGCGATGGTTCGAGTTTGCCATATTAGAAGCAGTTAACGCTTATTTCTTTATAATGACAGATTCAAAAATGGCATTTGGACTCTTAACGGTAATTTTAGTTTTCTTCTTTATCGAATCCTTATTTAAAAATCACTGGAAAATTTTAGGCAGGCTTAAATGGCTTATGATTCTTTTACCACTTATTTTTGCGGTAGTGGCAATTGTTTCATATCTTCTTTATAATCCGGACGTTGATTTCTGGAAATCTTTAAATAAACTTTTTAGCGGCAGATATAAGCTTGGCGCAAGCGGAATAGAAACTTATGGAATAACTGCCTTCGGTCAGGAGATAAACTGGACAGGCTACTGGCTTGGAAATCTGGACGGGGCAGGATATAACTATGTTGACTGTTCTTACCTTCAGCTCCTCCTTCAAAACGGAGTAGTAACTTTAATTGCAGTAGTAGCGATGTATGTTTTCGGTGCTTTTAGGGCATTTAAAATAAAAGATTTCACACTTTTATGCATCTTAGGATTTATCTGTCTTTTCAGCATAACAGAGCCAAGACTTTTAAATCTTGCTTTTAATGCATTTCCGATTTTAGTTTTTGCATCTTTAAATAATGAGCCGCTTGAATTTAAAAAAGGCTGGTTTAAAAAGACATTTACTTTTTCTTTAGAAGAGAAAATAGATTTTACAAAAAAAGAATTAAGGGATGAAGATACAGGAGAATTTAGGACTTCTTCTGTTAAAAAGAATTTTATTTTAAACACAATCCTTTCTCTTTCAAGCACGCTTTTTTCTTTAATAACTTTTATCTATGTTTCAAGAGTGCTTCATCCGGACGGAACGGGTGCAGTTTCTTTTGCATTTTCAGTAATAGGTTATTTCATGATAATCTCCCAGCTCGGCATTCCGACCTACGGAATAAGAGCCTGTGCGAAGGTAAGGGATGACAAGGAAAAGCTTACTAAAACAGCTCACGAGATATTCTTCCTTAATCTCATAACAACAGCCTGTGCATATGTTTTCTTTGCTATAGCGATGTGCGTAGTTCCATCCATGCAGGACGACAAAACATTATTTATTATCGTAAGCATGTCAATGATCCTTTCTGCAATAGGTGTTGAATGGCTTTATGTTGCGCTTGAACAGTTTAAATTCATAACAATAAGAGGCGTAGTATTTAAGCTTCTTTCAGTAATAGCGATGTTCCTTCTTGTCAGAGCAGAAAGTGACTATGTAATTTACGGAGCGATTTCGGTTTTTGCAGGCTCTGCAATGTCTATTTTGAATTTCGCCCATGCAAGAAAATTTGTAAGCTTTAAGTGGCAGAGAAATTATAATCTGAAAAGGCACTTAAGACCTGTCTTTGTTTTCTTTGCAATGGCATGTGCAACAACTATTTATACAAACCTCGACATAGGAATGTTAGGCTTCATGAAGGGCACGACAGATACCGGCTACTACAATGCAGCAGTAAGAATAAAAACAATCATAGTAGGAATTGTAAACGCGCTTGGAAACGTTCTGCTTCCTAGAGCATCGTACTATATTGAAAAAGGAATGGAAGAAGAGTTTAAATATCTCGGAAGAAAGGCACTTAACTTCACTTTCGTCGCATCGGTTCCGGTTGTTGCCTACTTCATGCTTTTTGCAGATGAGGGAATTTATCTTCTTTCAGGAGAACTTTACGGCGGCTCTATTGCGCCGATGCAGATTATAATGCCAACTGTTCTTTTTATTGGAATAACAACGATTTTAGGCTTTCAGATTCTTACTCCAATGGGAAAAGAAAAAAGCGTATTGCATTCAGTATGCGTGGGTGCTGCAGTTGATTTAATATTAAATCTGATTTTAATCCCGGAAATGGGAGCAGAAGGCGCCGCAATAGGAACTTTGGCAGCAGAATTTGCTGTTTTGGTTTATCAGTTCATTGTTCTTAGGAAATCAAGGAAACTACTTTTCGGAGACATAAAATATTTTAAAATAATTGTTGCGACTATTGCAGCACTTGTGGTATCGTGGTGGGTGAAATTATTGCCATTAAGCTATTTCTTAACACTTCTTATCTCAGCAATTCTTTTCTTTGCTATGTATTATGTAATGCTAAGAATTCTTAAAGAACCGTTTGTTAAAGACGTTTCTATTCAGATGAAAAGCTTCTTGGTTAAAAAAATAAAGAAAAACTAAATTGGAGAAAATGACATGAGGAAATTTTTGACCGGTATTATCGTTGGAATCCTTGTTTTAGCAATGATTCCGTTTAGTGCATTTGCAGAAACTAATACAGTTGAGGCAGACAATCAGGCTACCATAGTTTCTGAGACAGAAGACGTTCTTTTAGAGCAGGAAGATATTACCTCTGAGCAGGTAGAAGATTCTGATGAAATTGCATTAGAAGAAGAGCAGACTTTAGAGGCTGAAAATGATGCTGAAGAAAGCACGGAAGTGGCCAAAGAAGCTAATGAACTTGAGGCTGAGGCAGATCTTGAAGCTCCAACACTTACAAGTGCAGGAAATGTTGCAAACGGAATAAGAGTGATGTTTGATTCTGTTTCTGGTGCATCAAATTACAAAATTTATAGGAAAACTTCAGAAGATGAAACTTTTAAGGAAGTGGCAACAACTGATGAAACAGAATATACAGACACAGATGTTGAAACAGGAAAAGAGTATTGTTATACAGTAAGTGCCTTAAATGGAAGCAGTGAATCTTCTTATGATGAAGATGGCTTAAGTGTAATTTATGTGCCTGTTACGCAAATTAAAACATTAGAAAATGTTAATGGCAAGTTAAAAATAACATGGGAAAAAGTTTCCGGTGTTGAAGGGTACCTGGTTTATATTAGAGAAAAAGGCGGAAGCTTTTCGAGCGGAAAAAAAGTTGTTGGAGAAAGTAATACTTCATATAACTACAAAGTATCTGCCTCTGGAGACTATGAGTTTGTTGTAAGACCTTATATTAGTTCGGATACAACAGTTTATAAAAGCTGGTGGGAAGAAAGCTATGTGAAATCAATAAAATTCCTTTCTACACCAAAATTTAAAGTTGCTGTAGCAACAAATGGTAATAAAATTACAGTTACAAAAGATTCAAAAGCTAAATATTATCTTATTTACAGAAAAGTAAATAATGGTAAAAAATGGAAATACATAGGGAAAACTACTAAAGCAAGCTATACTGATAAGAAAACAAAAAATGGAAAAAAATATACCTATACAGTAAAGAGCGAGACATCAGATAAAATTCAAAGCAGCTATAATACAACAGGAAAAACTGTTGTATGGCTTAGCCCTGTTAAAATTAAAAAAATTTCCTCAAATGGAATAGGAGTTGCGCTCAAATGGAAAAAAGTCAAGGGCGCACAGAAATATATTATCTATAGAAAAACTGCAAGTGGCGATTATAAAAAAGTAAAGGCAACAAAGAAACTGACCTTTTCAGATAAAACAGTAGCATCAAAGACAACTTATCGTTATGCAGTTGTAGCTGTGAAAAAAGTAAGTGGCAAAACATATAAGAGTGCCTATACAAAAAAATATACAAAGAAAATAAAAAAAGTTACAATCTGTAAGGACAGAATGACAAAAATGGCAAATAACTACTCAAGCTCATCAAGATATCTTATTTTGGTTGACTGTCAGAATAATTATCTCGGAGTTTTTGAAGGAAGCCAGGGAAATTGGAGCCTTAAGTACTATTGGAGATGTACAACAGGAGCACCAAGCAGCCCAACAGTTAAAGGCGTTTACCAGATAACAGGAAACAGAGGATATAGCTTTGGAGAAGATCATGGATATAGCTGCTACTATTATTCTGGATTCTATGGCGGTTATTTAATTCATTCAACGAAATTTGTTCCAGGTACTTTTAAAGATCTTGATGCAAGACTCGGAGTACATGTTTCGGGTGGATGCGTAAGACTTTATATTGATAATGCTAAGTGGATTTACTACAATGTGCCAACAGGTACAACTGTTGTAACATATAAATAATAAAAAGAATTTAATCCATAAAATAAAAAATACTCAAATTAAAAAGGAAGCTGGTATAAATTACTCAAGCTTCCTTTTATTTAATTATATTTTTTACAATAACTTTTAATTTTCACTTATCATTTTTGCATAAGTTGAATTTTCCTTTGCTTCTTTGTAATTTTCATAAAACTCATAAGGAAGTTCAGTGTTTTCATTAACAGAATAAATAGTATCTGAAATAATTTTACTCATTACTTTTGAGCCCTTTTTACTTAAATGCTCTTCGTCTGAAAAGCTGTAAGAATCATCAAAGTAATCGCTTCTGTTTTTAATTAGGTTAAAGTCGAAGTAAGGAACATCGTTTTTAGAGCATAAACTGGTTAGCCAGTCTGTTCCGTATTGCCATCCATCTTTTCTCCAAATCAGGCTTTCTGAAAGCGGAAGAGTAACTATTATAAGCTGCACATCGTTTTCTTTGCAGATATCAATTATCTGCTGAATATACTTTTCATTGCTTTCATCAAAAGGATATTCCTCGTTAAGATTAACTGAGTTGTACTTCTTGATTGCCTGTTTTTTTGTAAATGACTGGTCTTCGCTTTTCTTTGGTGAGTATCCGCGTCTCGAAGAAATTTTTTCATATTCACCATTAAAAATGTCTTTCCAAATAGAAAGTCCTTCATAAATCATTTCAGCAAAAAGTCTGTCGTGCTCATCATCGAAGAAATTAAAGCTTTTAAATGCAATATCTGCGCGATTAAAGACGCCGCTTATTTTTGAAAAGTAAACAACTCTGTCGTCCAAAGTAACCCATTCGTTAAAAGTGGAAGTCAGACAGTAGTGAGAAACATCTAATACAACTGTTTTTAAAGAATCTTGCTGTAAGGCTTTTTCTAACTGATCTATTCTGCCTTGCATTGTACATCTAACTGTTGCAAGAACATAGCTTTTGCTTTCAAGCTCGTCGTCCACAATTTCAGGGTCAATTGCTTTTTGAGTCTGAGATGCGCCAATAAATGCAGTATCGTAATTGTTGCTGTTTGAATAAATTTTTGTATATGGATAAGAAACTACAAAAATAATTGCAGAAATAAAAACAACAAAAAGTACAATTGCAGATATGACCCTTACGGGTGTTTTTTTCCAAAAATTAGAAGTTTTCATAAAGGAATACCGCATTCAGTCCAACGGACCTTGCTCCAAATTCAATAGCTACTATAAACAAAAGAGCGAGTATAAATACTCTTAAAGGCATTGGGAGCTTATTAAATCTAACACGCACCTGCTCCTTCCTTTGAATTAAACTCACAATAAAAAGAAGAATTGTAAGAATAATCATTACAGCAAGATTTAATGTATCGTCAACAAAAGGAAGAAGTTCGTTAAAAGAGTTCACTGTTACTTTGCTTGTAAAAACCTGAGCCCATAGAGCAAGACCTGCAGAAAGGCCGCCAACTTCTGGGAGAATTTTTATAAAAGTAATCATAAAAAAGGTTCTTAAAACCTGAAACGTTCTCCACCACCAGGCTGATTCTTTAATATGAAAAGCTTTTCTGCATAAGGCATAAAAAGGTTCAAGCCAAAGCGTTGCAATAATAAATACACCATTTAAAAGGCCCCATACAATATAACCCCAATTTGCTCCATGCCAGAGGCCTGTCGTAAACCATACAATAATAAGTGCTATTGTTCCAGGCATGGCTTTTGCAAAAGTATTTCCAAAAATCTTTTTTCCTTTTTTTCCAACAAACTGCGCCCAGCGTGAAAAGCCTGCAGGATAGTAAACATAGTTTTTAAACCATGCACCTAATGTAATGTGCCATCTGCGCCAGTATTCAGAAATGGATTTTGAAAAATAAGGTCTTTCAAAGTTCTCAGGAAGATCAATGCCTAAAATCTGGCAAAGTCCACACATCATATCCATGTAGCCGGAAAAATCAGCGTAAATCTGAAGAGTGTAGCAAAGCATTCCAATGTAGACAGTTATTCCAGAGTAGTTTTGGAAATTTGCAAAAAGGTCTGTAACATAAACTGAGGCAACATCAGCAATTGCTAATTTTTTTACAAGACCCCAAATAAATCGCTGGACTCCCCATGCAAACCGGTCGTATTCAAATTTATGAGATGCATATAGTGATGGCGAAAGCGCTCTATAATCACTAATTGGGCCTTGAGTTATCTGAGGGAAGAAACAAGTGAAAAGCAAAAGCTTAAAGAAGTTCTTCTGAGCAGGGGTTTTTTCCCAATAAACATCAAGCAGGTACCCCATTGACGTGAAAGTATAAAAAGAAATACCAAGGGGAACCAGAATTGTTATTGCATCTATATGTGATCCAGTGCTTATTGAATTAATTATGCTTATTGCAAAATTTGTATATTTAAAGACACAAAGAATGCCAAAATTAATAACGAGGCAAGCTGCTAAAACTAATTTTCTTTTATTAACACTTTTTGTTTTGTGGATTTTTCTTTCTTCTTTTGGGAGAAGTTCTTTATTGTCTTTTAGAAATTTTGAACAGTTAAGAGTTTCTTTTTCGATCCACCATGCAGAAAAGAATGTTGTAAGAGCGGTGATAACAATAAAAAAAGAATTTTCAAGTCCTGCAAGAGCATAGAATGCAATGCTTGCGACAAGCAAAACAATCCATTGCCCTTTTTTGGGAACAATGAAATAAACAATAATAAGAATTATTGCGAATATAAAAAATCTAAAAGTTGTTAATGCCATTCTTACAGATCGTCCTGAATTTCCTGAACCATTTCCCAAATAGCTTCTGCGCTGTTGAAGTATTTAGGCTCAAGATATTTTGGAGAAATATTTATGTCGAAATGGTTTGATATTTCAGATACCAGTGTAATAATCTGAAGAGAATCTAAGACTTTACCATCAATGAGGTTGTCTTCCGTTTCGTAATCTATTGTTGGGTCTATGTCATTTAAAATAGCTATTACTTCGTCCATTGTTTTTCCTTTGTTTAATAGTTTGGATTTTTACTTTAACTTAAACATTTTACATTAGAATTTATTTAAAGTCTATATACTGTTTTTTAATAGCTTGCCTGTCTATTTTTCCGTTTTTATTAAGAGGAAGCTTTTCCATTTTAATAAATATATTTGGAATCATATATTTAGGTATAGTTGTTTTTAGCTTTTTAATTATTTCAATTTTATCTGAGCTTCCACAATAGCAACAGACAAGTTTGTTTTTCTCCTGATCAAAAAGGCAAGAGCATCTTTGAACGCCGTCTATGGCACCTACATATACTTCAACTTCTTCAAGTTCTATGCGGTGTCCCATGTGCTTAATCTGGAAGTCTTTTCTTGCAGCAAAATAGTATTCACCATCTTCTTTAAGCTCGGCAAGATCTCCCGTCCTATACATAAGCTCGTTGTAACATGAATTTAAAGGATTTTGAACAAAGGCAGCCTTTGTTTTTTCTTCGTTTCTATAATAACCAAGCGCAAGGCATGTTCCCGTTACGCAAATTTCACCGGTTTCGCCTTTTTTAACAGGTTTATTCTCAGAGTTCAAAACGTAAACACCTTTATTTTTGAAAGGTACTCCAAGTGGCAGCTTATCTGTGTTTTCAAATTCTCTGTCAATTATATAGTATGTGCAGTTGCAGGTTATTTCAGTTGGTCCATAAAGGTTAACAAACAATGCATTAGGGAAGTA
>R19__coassemble_357_pt1 | contig 22225 bp, 18 predicted proteins | sample R19__metabat2_low_PE_008 | metagenome-assembled genome bin R19 | reverse complement strand
ATGAAACAGTAAAAATAATAAAAGAGTATGAGGAAAAGTTTCCGGAAAAAATAAGCATATTAGAGGGTGCGCCTCAAGGCGGAGCAAAGAAAAATTTCTTCTATTTAATGAAGAATGTAGACGCGCCTTACATAATGTTTGCAGACCAGGACGATGTCTGGCTTAAAGATAAGGTGAAATTAAGCGTTGAGAAAATGCTTGAAGCAGAAAAAGAAATAGGATCTGATAAGCCGATTTTAGTTTTTGCAGACCTTAAGGTAGTTGATGAAAAACTTGAAGTTATTTCAGAAAGCATGAATAAGTTCCAGAGCTTAGATCCTAAAAGAGTAAAGCCTGAAAACTTAATGATTCAAAATGTCGTAACAGGCTGCACATCTCTTATAAACAAAAAACTTTTAGAGCTTTCTGTTAAAGAATGTGATTTAAGCAAAGTCATAATGCATGACTGGTGGTATGCGCTTATTGCAGCAGAATTTGGAAAAGTAAGTTATCTGGATGAAGCAGTAATTCTTTACAGGCAGCATGGCGACAACTCGGTAGGCGCAAAAGATGTAAACAGCGCTGAATATGCAATAAATAAATTAAAAAAGAGTGATGAGATAAAAGAAAGTCTGAAACTCACAAGAATTCAGGCAGGAGAGTTTGCAAAAACATTTGGCCTTAAAGACTCGCTCTTTGATGAATATTCAAAACTTTCTGAAAAAGGAAAGCTTGAAAGACTTAATTTTTACAAGAAGTACGACGTAAAGAAAACAAACAGATCAAGGAACATAGGCCTTACGATCTGGGGATAAATTAAAATAAAGAAACGAAACGCAAATCGAAAATAAGGTACAAAAATGCAGTTAGTAATGGTTTTATATTACATACTAGTTTTTTCATGGATTCTTCCAAGCGGCTCAGTCTTAGGAGTTCCTGTTAAGACTGTATTATTTCTTTTAACAGCAATAGCATTCGTAATTTGCATCATTGCAAAAAGAATGCCTTTTAAAGTAAGCCTTGGAATTAAAATTTTAATTCCTGTTATTTTGCTACTGCTAATCTGGACAGTTATTTCTTATCTTAACGGTTTTGATGAAACTATTAAAAACGAACTTAAATCTTTCGTTTCGCTTTTAAGTGTAATTGTAATCACGGACCTTCTTTATACGAATGGATTCTTTAAAGACAGATTAAATCAGCTTAAGGTTTTAATATATGCATCAGTAATTCTTTTTGTTGTAGTAAGAGTGGCAGCTGAAATTTTATATTGCATTGGCGTAATGCCTGAAGCATATGCATTCTTTATCTGTAACGATGTTTTAGATTCAGAACTTTTAACATTGTCGATGGATTTAGGACCATTTAATTACTGCAGATTCACTCTTCCAAATGACCAGATACCATTAATTCTTCTTGCCTTTGACATGGTCTCAAGAAAGAGAAAAATTCCTACAAGAATTGTAATGATAGTTTTAAGTGCTGCTTATGTAATGATAGTTTATTCAAGAATAATAATAGTTCAGTTTGCACTTGTCTTATTATTATCATTCATAATTGCAAACATAAGATATAAAAAGACAACCTTCATAAAAGTACTTTGGATAATTGTAGTCGTTATAGTAGCAGGAGCCTGTGTTTTAGTTTTTGTGGGAGGCGCAACTTCAAACGGAATGCTTTCTAATATAAGGCAGATGATAGTCTCAAGATTTACAAGCACGGCAGATGCTTCAGACAGCATAAGAACAGACCAGGAAAAATACTTAACTGAAGGAATAAAAGAAAGTCCGTTAATAGGACATGGACTTGGTTCTTATGTTCTTGAATACACAAGATCTGACATAGCAAAAGAAACTTACGAACTTCAGTATCTTTCATTTGTTTTCCAGTTTGGAATAGTTGGATTTATTCTTACGATAATAGGAATGATTGTTTCATTCTTCACAATGGTTTTAAAAGCATCGACAAACAAAATCGTAGTAGTGGCAACACTGTTCTGCTTTGCAATGTGGGCTGTTAAGCCATTTTTCAATCCACAGTTTTTAACAAGCACATCGGGAATGGTAATAGTAATGATTTATCTTTGCGCACTAATAATGAGTAAAGAAAAAGACATAGAAAACTGGAACATGAAAAAAGAAAAGGAAAAGCTAAATGGATAAGGCAGAAGTTTCAGTAATTGTTTTAACATACAATTCTGATTTTGAAAAATTAAAGAAAACGCTTCTTTCAGTCCTTAACCAGAAAGGTCTTGATTTTGAAGTCATCGTTTGTGATGACGGCTCAAAAGAGAAATGCTTTGATGAAATTAAAAAGCTTTTTGATGAACACGGTTTTAAAAATTATAAGTTTGTAGATAATAAAGAAAACAAGGGAACAATTAAAAATTATTTAAGCGGACTTTATGAAGCAAAAGGAGAATATGCTTTTGCAATTTCAGCAGGCGACATGCTTTATGACGAGGAAGCCCTTAAAAGTTTCCTTTCCTTTGCAAAAGAAAATGATGTAGAAATACTTTTCGGAGACTGCATTTGCTACAACTTTAAAGAAGGCAAAATTAAAATTTATAATGAAGAGCACAGTCCAAGAAGGCCTGAAATTTATGATATAGGAGCTGACATAAAAAAAGCAAAAAGAGAGATGTTTTTAGGCGACCAGGTAATAGGCGTTGCTTATTTTAGAAAAACAGAAATTGCAATTAAGTATTTTGAAAAGCTTACGAGTCTAATTAGATACGCAGAAGATAATCCAAGCACTCTTTTTGCATATGAAGAAGGCGTTAAGATAAATCATTTTAACAGAAAGGTTGTCTGGTATGAGTATGCAACCGGAATGTCAAACGCTGGCTCATCTCCTATGGCGCAGAAAATAATAGATGAATTTAAAGTTATTTATGCGCACCTTGCAAAAGAATACAAGGGAAATGTAGAAGACTGCGCAATGCTTAGAACAAGCATAGAGTCAAAAAAGAAAATGGCTTTGACATGCTTTTTAAAACATCCATTTATTTATACAAGCCATTTAATTTATCAGAAAATAAAAAAGCCTTCCTTTTATGCTGATGAGGAAGCAGAAAAAAATAAGCTTTATGAATACTTAAAGAAACTTGAAGCAAATTAAAACGATTTGAAAATCTGATTTATCTAAAAAGAAAAGGATTAATTAAAATGGAAATTAAAACTTATGAATTTGAACCACATGGTGACGAAAGAGGCCAGCTTGTTGCAATCGAAGAATTTAAAGATGTGCCTTTTGACATAAAAAGAGTTTACTACATGTACGATACAACAGAAGGTGTTGTAAGAGGAAAGCATGCTCATAAATCATTAGAGCAGATTTTAATATGCGTTCATGGCTCATGTAAAATCCTTTTAGATAATGGAAGAGAAAAAGAAAGCACCGTTTTAGATAAGCCAAACTTAGGACTTTATATTTCAAATGACACCTGGAGAGAGATGTCAGAATTTTCAGAAGATGCCGTTTTAATGGTGCTTGCTTCGGAAGTTTACAACGAAGAAGATTATATAAGAAATTATGATGAGTTTTTAAAATATGTAGGAGTAAATAAATGATGAAAGTTCCATTTGTTTCATTAGAACCAATGCATGATGAAATAAGAGCTGATTTAGATGAAGCTTATAAAAGAGTGATGAATAGCAGTTCCTTTATAAGAGGAAAAGAAAACGAAGAGTTTGAAAAAGCGTTTTCAGAATATGTTGGAGCTGACTATGCAGTTGGAGTTGCAAACGGGTTGGACGCAATCTGGCTTATATTAAGAGCAATGGGGATTAAAGAAGGTGATGAAGTCATCGTCCCTTCAAACACTTACATTGCAACTGCTCTTGCAGTTTCTTATGTTGGCGCAACGCCTGTTTTCGTTGAGCCTGAAATTGAAAGCTTTAACATTAATCCATCTTTAATAGAAGAAAAAATTACTGATAAAACGAAAGCAATAATTGCAGTTCATCTTCAGGGAAGGGCTGCAGACATGGATAAAATTTTAGAAATTGCAAATAAGTATGGCCTTAAAGTAATTGAAGATTCAGCCCAGGCACATGGCGCAAAGTATAAAGGAAGGTTAACAGGAAGTCTTTCTTATGCATCGGCTTTTAGCTTTTATCCTGGTAAAAATTTAGGTGCCTTAGGTGACGGCGGCATGGTTACAACAAACGACAAAGAACTTGCAGATAAAGTGCGTGCTATTTCAAATTACGGCTCTGACTATAAATATCATCATTTATTTAAAGGCGCAAACTCAAGGCTTGATGAAATTGAGGCAGCCTTCCTTAAGGCAAAGCTTCCGCATTTAGACAGATGGAATGAGGCCAGGCGAGATATTGCAAAAAAATATTTTGAAGGAATTAAAAATCCTGATATTATTTTGCCGCTTAAATCAGATGAGACATTTGAACATATTTATCATGTCTTCGTTATAAGATGCAAAAAAAGAGATGAGCTTGAAGCTTTTCTTAATGAAAATGGAATAGGAACAGTAAAGCACTATCCGACACCAATGCATCTTCAGCCTTGCTATAGTGACTTAGGATTGAAGGAAGGCGACCTTCCGATTGCAGAGGAAATAAGCAAAACAGTTTTAAGCCTTCCTATGTATTACGGAATGACTGATGATGAAATAAATTACGTAATAGAAAAGATAAATGAGTTTAAGGCTTGATTAGCTTAAATTCGAATTGGGGAAATTATGGAAAAAAAGACAATCTGTTTAGTTACAAACTGGTATCCGACTCCGGAAAATCCATATAGAGGAGTTTTCTTTAAAGAGCAGGCATTTGCACTTAAAGAAAAATATGATTTTCTAATTCTCCGTTATGAGGAAAGAAAGCAGATGAAAGTAAAAGAAAGATTTGAGCTTTCTAAATGTAACGAAGAAGAAAATACAGTTGAATATAAATTTATTGTTAATGTGCCAAAACTTAAGGCGGGAGCGGACTTTGTAAGTGCAGCAAGAAGCAAGGTTTCAGGAAACAATGAAAAAAATGAATCAAAAAGGATTGAATATATAAAAGAAGTTGTAGCAGAGGCAGTAGATAAAAATTTCAAAGATGCATTTGATTATCTCTACTGCGTAGAATCCCAGAAGGAAGCATTTCTTTTGGAAGCAATTTCTAAAGTTTCAGGAAAGCCTTATATAGTAGGAGAGCATGCGCCTTTCCCGTGGCCCGGCACAATAATAGAAGATTACCAGAAAGAAGCAATTAATAATGCGAATGCATATCTTGCAATAAGCTATGACAAGATAAGACAGATCATGCTTCAGGGCGTAAAGCTTCCAAAAACTTTTTATATTGGAAACCTTATTGATGAAAACAGATATAAGCTCATTGATTCAAGCAAGGGCAAAGTAAAAACCCTGCTTATTATTGCAGCTTATAATTATTATAAAAACTACGACCTATTTATTAACATTATTGAAAGACTTTTAGAAATTACAAACGAGCCTTTTAAAGTTTTAATTGTGGGTTATGGCTCGAATAAAGGTTACTCGGAAAATGCAGAAGAGCTTGAAGAAAGAATAAAGAAATCTAAATTTTCGGACAGGGCCGAATTAATAAGAGAAGTTCCTCATGATGAACTAAATAAGATTTATGAAAGAAGCGATGCCTTTCTTATGACATCAATCCAGGAAGGCCAGCCGGTTTCTGCCTTAGAAGCAGCATGCACAGGACTTCCGATTTTCTCGACAAGGTGCGGAGGAGTTGAAGATTATACAGATGATTCAACAGGAAGAATTTTTAATGTGAATGAAGTGGAAAAATTCGCTTTGGAACTTAAGGACTTTATAGAAGAAAAAACTGTATTTGATAATAAAAAAATAAGAGAAAACGTAGTAAAAAGATTTGGAAAAGAAGCCTTTATAAAAAATTTCGTGGAAGCATTTGAATCAGTAGAAAAATGAAAAAGTTAAGCGTAGTCTGTACGGCGTACAATATTGAAAATTATATAGAAGAGTGCATAAACTCTGTTCTTTGCCAGACGTTTAAGGATTTTGAGCTGATAATCGTCGATGATGGTTCAACAGATGGAACAGGAAAATTTTTAGATGGCTTAAAAGATGAAAGAGTAAAAGTAATTCATAAGGAAAACTCTGGTTCCGTCCTTGCAAGGGCAACGGGACTGAAAGAGGCAAGCTGCGACAGCATTATCTTTTTAGACGGAGATGACTGGATTGAAGACTTCATGTTCGAAAAGATGATGAAGCTTAAAGAAGATAATGATGCTGACATAGTAATAACTTCTTTTGTTAAAGATTTCTCAGGGAAAAGTGAAGACTTTCAAAATTTCCCTGATTCAGGAGTTTATAAAAATGAAACCTTAAAAGAGGTTTTAAATACGGCTTTTTATAAGGGCAATTTTTATGAATCGGGCATTGCACCTGCGCTTTGGCATAAGCTTTTCAAAAAGAGCCTAATTGAAAAACTTATTTTAGAAACAGATAAAAGAGTCTCAATGGGTGATGATGCCTGCACAACATATCCTGCACTTTTAGATGCTAAATGCATTGTAATAGATAATTCAGTTAAGGCTTATCACTATAGGATAAATGAAAGTTCATTAAGCAATAAATTTGATTCAAGATATTTTGAAAAACTCTTTTATCTTAAGGAATCACTTCTTAATAGAATAAAAGAAAGAAATGGAAAGCTTTTTGAAGAGCAGTTTCTGCTTTATATCAGCTTCCTGCTTGACCTTGGATTTAAGCAGTATCTTAACTACTCAATAGAAGATGATGATGCAAAGGCAGAATATCTTAAAAACCAGTTTGAAAAATTTCCTGTTCTTGAAAATGTTGAAAGAACTAGGATTAACGAAGTGCCTGAAGACATAAAAAAAGAAATCGATTTTTTAGATAAAAAAGATTATAAGGGACTTTCAATGTTCCTCGGCAGAAAAAAAGAAGAAAGCACGGGAGGCCTTAAAGGTCTTGCAAAGAAAAAAGTCATGGACTCCTGCTTAAAGAGCGCAGGAAAGAAAGACGCTAAAAGCTTTGAAGGTCTTCGTAAAAAACTCTGGAATGATGGACATTATAACTTTGTAAGAAAACTTGAACTTGAAAGAGTAGATAAAGAAAAAGCAAGTTTAGATCCTTCTAATTTAAACGGCGTTTTAAAAATTGAAAATGGACTTTATGATTATGAATATTTTAATATCTGTTTTTTAAATGAAATGATAAGTAAAAGCCTTGATGCAGTTTTAGAGGGAAAACTTCCGAGAGTGGAATTAAAAAATTCAGAGGGCGTTAATATCTGGGAGCTGTTTTTTAAGCAGCCATTTTCAGAAATTAAAGAAGATGGATTAAAAGTTTTTGCCAAGGCTGATGTTGATTCTGGAATCCTTGCAAGATGGGATTCGCTTTATTCAAAAGATGAAGTAAGGGCGCTTGGAAAGCTTTATAACTCTTATGCAGTTTTTAATGATGAAACAAAAAAATACATTGATAAAGAAATAGAAGAAATTTTAAAACCTAAACAGGAAAAAGGAAAAATTGTAGCCGTGCTTTTAAGAGGTACCGACTACATAAAGCTTAAGCCAAAGGGCCATCCTATCCAGCCGGAAATTAAAGATGTAATGGATGAGGTGGATGAGCTTTTAGAAAAGGATTACAGCTTTGTTTATCTTGCAACAGAAGACGGGAGAATAGATAAAATTTTCAGAGAGCATTATAAAGATAAGCTCATAATCAATAAAAGACAGTATTATGATGAATGCTATAAGGACAACAATCTTTTGTTTATTAAAGATGTTCATTTTGAAAGAGAAAATGATGACTATCTTAAAGGCTTAGAGTATTTATCATCTTTAGCGATAGTTTCAAAATGCGATGCTTTTGTTGGAGGAAACTCAGGCGGAACAGAGGCTGCAGTAATTTTTAATGGTGGAAAATTTGAGTACTGTCATATTTTTAACTTGGGACTTTATTAGTAATGGAAGTTTTTAATCAGGAAAGCAGAGGAAAAAATGCAATAAAGGCATCGACAGTAGGTGCGCTTTCTAATGTGGTCAAAATTTTAATTGGCTTTGCTTATAGAACCATTTTTCTTTATGTTCTCTCTGCAGACTATCTTGGATTAAACGGACTTTTTACAAACATCCTGCAGGTACTTTCGCTTGCAGAACTTGGCGTTACAACTGCAATTACGTTTAGATTCTATAAACCTATAAATGACAATGACGTTCAAAAAGTAGGAGAACTTATGAACTTCTTTAAATGGGTTTACAGAATAATTGCACTCGTGATTTTAGTAGCAGGACTCATAATACTTCCATTCGTAAAAGGCCTGGTAAATAATCCTGATGAAATACCAGGTGATGTAAATATTTATGTCATCTTTGTTTTGTTTTTAATTAACACGCTTTCAACTTATGTTTTTTCATATAAACTTACGCTTTTAAATGCAGACCAGAAAGCAGATAAATTTTCACTTATTAATACAGCAATTTATTTTGCAATGAATGCGGTGCAGATTATAGTGCTTCTTATTTCCAGAAATTATACTGCAACACTTATTGCGGGAATAATTGCAACGCTTTTAACTAATTTCATTTTCAGTGAAATTGTAAAAAGAAGATACATGCCTGTCTTTAAAGTAAAAGAGATGCTTCCAAAAGAAGAAAGGAAAGTAATCTTTAAAGACACAAGGGCTACGATGTATCACAAGATAGGAACTGTTGTAGTAACAAGCACGGACAGCATAGTCCTTTCAAAATTTGTAAGCCTTATTGCAACAGGAATTTACTCAAACTATTCCCTTATAATAGTAAATGTCCAGAATGTTATAAGCCAGTTTTTAGGAAACTTTGTTTCAAGTCTTGGAAATGCAAGATTAAACCAGGACAAGGACACTTACTATGAGCTTTATAAAAAAATGAATTTCATGGGGCTTTGGGTAGCAGCATGTATTTCCGTCTGTCTTTATTTTCTTATTGATGACTTTATTTATATGTGGTTAGGCGGAGACTATCTTTTCAGCAAGCTTACTACGATAATGCTTTGCCTTCAGTTTTTCTTAAGTGTTTCAAGAGCAATAAATGGCTCTTTTACAAATGCCACAGGACTTTTTGTTAAGGACAGGATAAGACCTCTGATAGAAGCAGCAGTTAACTTAGGAGTTTCAATCTGGCTTGTTTTGGAAATTGGAATTGCAGGAGTTTTTATTGGAACTGTTGTAAGTACAATCGTAACTGTAAGCTGGAGAGAGCCGCTTATTCTTTATAGATATGAATTTAAAGGAAAAAAGATTTCTGATTATTGGAAAACGTACTTTTCGTTTTTGGCTATCACAGCTCTTTCCTGCGTAGTCTTTGATGTCTTAAAGACTTATGTCTTGGGATATACTATGACATGGCCTGCTCTTATAATAGAAGCAATAGTTTCATTTGCTCTGATTAATTTAATTCTAGCTCTTATTTTTAAGAAAAGAGATGAGTTTGAATTTTTCAAATCAGTAATTAAGAAAGTTACAGGAAAGCTAAAGAAAAAAGGATAAAAAATGGATCTTAGAAGTTTAAAAGAAAAAGATAGCGCGCCTATGCTTGAGTGGATGCATGATGAAGAAGTTGTTGAACATCTGCATGCTAATTTTAAGGATAAAACAAAAGAAGATGCATTGGATTTTATTTTAAATTCAAAAAAAGATACAGATATTTTTTTAAAGCAGGCTGATAAAAGCGCACCGGATTTTTCGGGCCTTAAAAATCTTAACTTTGCCATTGCAGACGAAGACGATGAATATTTAGGAACAGTAAGTTTAAAAAATATAAACTTAAAAAGAAAAGATGCCGAATTTGCAATTTCAATTAGGAAATGCGCAATGGGAAAAGGAATTTCAAAAGAGGCAATGAAAAAAATCATAAAGCTTGGATTTGAAAAGCTTAATTTAAAATGCATCTATTGGTATGTTGATTTTTCCAATAAAAGGGCAATAAGATTTTATGATAAAAACTGCTATAATAGAGATGATGAGATTGGATTAAAAGCAGATGTCGTAGAAAATCCGACTCAGTATTTGTGGTACAGCATAAAAAATAGTTAAACCGAAAGGAGAGGCAGCAAAAGCTGTCAGGATTAAGAAATGAAAGGTATTATTTTAGCCGGCGGTTCCGGAACGAGACTTTATCCTCTTACAATGGTTACATCAAAACAGCTTCTTCCTGTTTATGATAAACCGATGATTTACTATCCTTTGACAACGCTAATGCTTGCAGGGATCAGAGAAATTCTTATAATTTCAACGCCGGAAGATACGCCTCGTTTTGAAGAGCTTTTAGGCGATGGAAGCCAGTTTGGAATTAAACTTTCTTATAAGGTTCAGCCTTCTCCTGACGGACTTGCACAGGCATTTACTTTAGGAGAGGAATTTATTTCAGGCGATGCCTGCGCAATGGTTTTAGGAGATAACATTTTCTATGGCAACGGATTTAGCAAAATTCTTTTAGCGGCAGCTAAAGACGCTGAAGAAAATGAAAGAGCTACTGTCTTTGGATATTATGTAAATGATCCTGAGCGTTTTGGAGTTGTTGAATTTGATGATAATGGAAAAGCAATTTCAATAGAAGAAAAACCAAAGGAGCCAAAAAGCAATTATGCAGTGACAGGACTTTATTTTTATCCAAAGGGCGTAAGCGAAAAAGCATGGCAGGTAAAACCTTCTGCAAGAGGCGAGGTTGAAATTACAACTTTAAATGAAATGTATTTAAATGAAGGCATTTTAGATGTCCAGCTTTTAGGCCGTGGTTTTGCATGGCTTGACACTGGAACAATGGACAGCCTTCTTTCAGCCTCTGAATTTATTCAGATGATTGAAACAAGACAGAGCATAATAATTGCTTCGCCTGAAGAAATTGCATATAGAAATAAGTGGATAGATATAGAAAAATTAAAAGAAGCTGCTTTGAAATATGGAAAGAGTCCTTATGGAGATCACTTAAAGGCAGTTATAGAAGGCAGAGTTAGAGATTAATAATTTAGGAGAATTAAAATGACAATCATAGTTACCGGAGGAGCCGGATTCATAGGAAGCAATTTTATTTTTTACGTGCTTGAAAAACATCCTGACTACAGAATTATCTGTTTAGACAAGCTTACATATGCAGGAAATCTTTCGACATTAAAAGACGTGATGGACAAGCCTAATTTCAGATTTGTTAAGGCTGACATCTGTGATAAAGATGCTGTAGAAAAATTATTCGAAGAAGAAAAACCGGACATCATTGTAAACTTTGCGGCAGAGTCTCATGTAGACAGAAGCATTGAAGATCCGGGGCTTTTCCTTAAGACCAACATAATGGGAACATGCAACTTAATGGATGCATGCAGAAAATATGGAATAAAAAGATATCATCAGATTTCAACTGATGAAGTTTATGGAGACCTTCCATTAGACAGGCCTGACCTTTTCTTTACAGAAGAAACTCCGATAAAAACAAGCAGCCCTTATTCAAGTTCGAAGGCAGCTGCAGACCTTTTAGTAATGGCATATTTTAGAACTTACGGACTTCCTGTAACAATAAGCCGTTGTTCAAATAATTACGGTCCTTATCATTTTCCGGAAAAGCTTATTCCTTTAATGATTGCAAATGCGCTTAATGACAAGCCGCTTCCTGTTTATGGTGAAGGAATTAATGTACGTGACTGGCTTTATGTTGAAGACCACTGTAAGGCAATTGATTTAATAATTCATAACGGAAAGGTTGGAGAAGTTTATAATATTGGCGGCCACAACGAAATGAGAAACATCGATATTGTAAAACTTATCTGCAAAGAGCTTGGTAAACCTGAAAGTCTTATTACTTATGTAACTGACAGAAAAGGCCATGACATGCGTTACGCAATTGACCCAACCAAAATTCATAACGAACTTGGATGGCTTCCTGAAACTAAGTTTGCTGATGGAATTAAAAAGACAATTAAGTGGTACCTTGAAAATAAAGACTGGTGGGAAGAAATAATTTCCGGAGAGTATCAGAATTATTACGAGAAGATGTATAAGGACAGATAACTATGAGATTTTTTGTAACCGGCGTAAATGGCCAGTTAGGCCATGACGTTGTAAACGAAATTATAAAAAGAGGATATGAGGCGGTAGCTTCTGACATTACTGAAACTTATAGCGGATTAAGTGACGGGACGGAAGTTACTAAAGCGCCTTATGTTCAGCTTGACATAACAGATTCTGAAAAAGTAGAAAAAGTTATTCTTGATTTAAAAGCTGATAAAGTTATTCATTGCGCGGCATGGACAGCTGTTGACAAGGCAGAAGATGAAGAAAATTTTGAAAAAGTAAAAGCCATAAATGTTAAAGGAACTGAAAGCATTGCAAAAGCGTGCAAGAAGGCTGATTTAGTCATGACTTACTTAAGCACTGATTATGTTTTTAATGGAAAAGGAGAAACTCCGTGGGAGCCTGATGATAAAAACTATGCGCCGATAAATGTTTATGGAAAGACAAAACTTGATGGAGAACTTTTAGTAAGTTCTATCTTAGAAAAATATTTTATCGTAAGAATTGCATGGGTCTTTGGAATTAACGGAAATAATTTTATTAAGACAATGCTTTCTGTTGGAAAAAATCATGACGAATTAAGAGTAGTTAACGACCAGATTGGAACGCCGACCTATACGCTTGACCTTGCAAGACTTTTAGTCGACATGAATGAAACTGAAAAGTTTGGTTACTATCATGCAACTAATGAAGGTGGCTTTATAAGCTGGTACGATTTTGCATGTGAAATTTTTAAAAGAGCAACAAAGCTTAATATTTTTGACTATTCAAAACTTAAAGTGAATCCTGTTTCAACAGAAGAATATGGCCTTTCAAAAGCTAAAAGACCTTTTAACAGCAGGCTTTCAAAAGAGAAGCTTACTTTAAATGGATTTGAAAGACTTCCTGACTGGAAGGATGCATTAGAAAGATATCTTAAAGCGTTAAAAGAAGAAGGACTTGCTAAAAGTAAAACGATTAATAAACGGGAGGAAAAATGGGACAGATTAAAGTAACAAAAACTGAGATAAAAGATGTGCTTGTAATAGAGCCAACGGTTCATGGAGATAAAAGAGGTTACTTTATGGAAACCTATAACCTAAACGACATGAAGGAAGAGGGCATTGACCTTGTTTTTGTGCAGGACAATCAGAGCATGTCGACAAAGGGAGTTTTAAGAGGACTTCATTATCAGATAAATCATCCACAGGCAAAACTTGTAAGAGTCATTAAGGGCGAAGTTTTTGATGTCTGCGTTGACTTAAGAAAGGGAAGCGAAACTTTTGGTAAATGGCACGGCGAAATTCTTTCAGAAGAAAACAAAAAACAGTTTTTAATTCCTGAAGGCTTCGCGCATGGATTTTTAGTTTTAAGCGATGAGGCAGAATTCTGCTATAAATGCACAGATTTTTATCATGCAGGAGACGAAGGCGGACTTGCATGGAACGATCCTGAAATTGGAATTGAGTGGCCAAAGGTAGTAGGAGAGTATAAGGGAAATGCAAGCGCAAAAGGTTACGCACTTTCGGACGGAACGCCTTTAAACTTAAGCGAAAAAGATCAGAACTGGAAAACGTTAAATTAAAGTAAGTGGTGAATTTTATGGAAGAAAAATTAAGACAGTTAATCTGTGAAATAGGAAAGCTTCTTTATGAAAAAAATTTAGTTGTTGCAAACGATGGAAATATTTCAGTAAGAACGGGTGACGGATTTCTTTGTTCTCCGACCGGAGTATCAAAAGGACTCATGACTCCAGAGATGATTTGTAAATTAGATAAAGATGGAAATTCTTTAGATGACAATAAAGTTTCCTCGGAATTTAAAATGCATTTAAGAGTTTATGAAAAAAGAGAAGATGTAAATGCAGTAGTGCATGCGCATCCTCCTTATGCAACAACTTACGCAATTGCAAACGAGCCACTAGACAGGCCAATCACGGCAGAGGCAATCGTTGCAATAGGAAAAGTTCCGGTCGCACCATACGGAACGCCATCCACAATCGAAATTCCAAATAACATCGAGCCGCTTTTAAAAGACAATAACGCAATCTTACTTGCAAACCACGGCGCACTAACATACGGAGGCGACCTAAGACAAGCCTTCATGCGCATGGAAACAATCGAGTTTTATGCAAGAGAAATGTTCCAGGCCGAACTCCTAGGCCGCGCAAGAGAGCTAAATGCTGAGGAACTCAGTAAACTCAAAAGACTTTCAAAACCATATTAATGCTGGGGCTCCCGCAAGGCATCCCCCGGAGCCCACCGCTCGCGCACAAAAAGCGCTCGCGCTGTTCCGGTGCCCCCTTGCTCGCGCCCAGCCATAAATATGAAAATAATTGCAAAAATAAAGGCTGAGATCTATGACCTCAGCCTTTTGAGTTTATAGTTTTACGGCTTATCGTTTCTTAGCTGTATACATTGGTCTTGCGACGTATGATGTATGAAGAAGTTTGTGAGCCTTGTGGCTTCTTGCATGACCTAAGTACTCGTCGTAAAGCTTGATGATAGATGGATTTTCATGAGACTTTCTTAAAGGTCTGTCTTTATCTAACTGATAAAGAGCTTCTGCACGAAGTTTCTTAACATCTGTAAAGTTGTAGTCATCAGCTTTAACTCTGATCTGACCACCACCGTTTACACATCCGCCTGGGCAGCACATGATCTCGATGAAGAGATAATTCTTCTCGCCGTTTCTTACCATTTCAAGAACTTTATTTGCATTTGCAAGTCCTGAAGCAACACAAACGCTGATATCCATGTCGCCAACTTTGTAAGAAGCTTCTTTGATTCCGTCAGTTCCTCTAACGTCAACAAAGTCAACATCTGGAAGAGTCTCGCCTGTAATCTTTTCAACTGCAGTACGAAGAGCAGCTTCCATAACACCGCCTGTTGCACCAAAGATAACGCCGGCACCTGTTGATTCGCCGATAGGATCATCGAAGGTACCTTCTGGAAGAGAATTGAAATCAATACCAGACTGTTTGATCATTGTTGCAAGTTCTCTTGTTGTAAGAGCGTAGTCAACATCCGGATAACCTGAGCCTGCCTGGTCATCACGGCCAATTTCAAATTTCTTAGCAGTACATGGCATGAAGCTTACACTTACAATCTTAGAAGGATCAATTCCTGCTTTTTCAGCATAGTAAGATTTAAGTACAGCACCTTGCATCTGCTGAGGTGATTTACATGTTGAAAGGTTGTCGATGAAGTCTGGATGATATGTCTCGCAGTACTTAACCCATCCTGGTGAGCAAGATGTGATTAAAGGAAGTTTTCCGTTGTTTGAAACTCTGTCGATGAGCTCAGTAGCTTCCTCTACGATTGTTAAGTCAGCTGCAAAGTTTGTATCGAAAACTTTATCGAATCCTAAAAGCTTAAGTGCTGTTGCCATCTGGCCTTCAACACCTTTTCCGATAGGGTTGCCAAATGCTTCACCAAGAGAAGCTCTTACAGAAGGAGCAACCTGGCAGCAAACAACTTTATCAGGGTCTGCGATTGCAGCAAATACATCATCAACATTTGATTTCTCATAAAGAGCACCTGTTGGGCATGCATTGATACACTGTCCGCAGTTAACACATGCTGTCTCGCCTAAAAGCATGTTGAATGGTGAACCTACATATGAGCGGAATCCTCTTTCGTTAACACCGATAACTCCGATGCCCTGATTCTTTTCACAAACTGCTGTACAACGACGGCAGAGGATACATTTGTTGTTGTCTCTGATCATATGAACTGCAGATTTATCAAGATCATAAACAGGTTTTTCGCCCTGATAGATTGAATCTTCAGTTATGCCATATCTCTGGCAGAGTTCCTGGAACTCGCAAGCGCCAGAACGAACACAAGCTGTACATTCTCTGTTGTGGTTAGAAAGAAGTAACTGAAGGTTTTTCTTTCTTGAGTGAAGAACTCTAGGAGAAGTTGTTGTTATCTCCATTCCTTCGTTTACAGGATAAACGCAGGCAGTAACAAGTCCTTTAGCACCTTTTACTTCAACAACGCACATACGGCATGCGCCGATTTCATTTATACCTTTTAAATAACATAATGTTGGAATGTTTACTCCAGCCTGACGGGCAGCCTCAAGGACTGTGATGCCAGCTTCAACTTCGTAATCAACTCCATTAATTTTAATGTTTACGTTAGCCATTATTAATCACACTCCTTTCTTAGACTTTTGCAATGGCCTTGATACGACATACATCAATACAAGTACCACATCTGATACATTTACTTGGGTCAATAACATGAGGTTTTCTAAGCTTACCGATAATAGCATCTGCAGGACACTTAGAGTAGCAAAGTCCGCAGCCAACACACATCTTAGGATCGATAGTGAAGTGGATAAGGTCTTTACATACACCAGCAACGCAGTGTTTCTTATTGATATGCTCAAGATACTCATCCTTAAACCAACGCATTGTTGAAATGATTGGGTTAGGAGCAGTCTGACCAAGTCCGCAAAGAGCGTCTTCTTTAACATAGTTGCAAAGGTCTTCTAATGCTTTGAAATCTTTCATTTCAGCTTCGCCTAAAGTAATCTTCTTTAAGATCTCAAGCATTCTTCTTGTACCAATACGGCAAGGAGTACATTTACCACATGACTCATCAGCAGTAAACTCAAGGAAGAATTTAGCGATATCAACCATACAGTTGTCTTCGTCCATAACGATAAGTCCACCAGAACCCATCATTGAACCGATTGCCATGAGGTTATCATAATCGATTTTAACTTCGTAGTTTTCAGCTGAAATACATCCACCTGAAGGACCACCAGTCTGAGCAGCTTTGAACTGTTTTCCGTTAGGAATTCCGCCGCCGATTTCTTCGATGATTTCTTTAAGAGTAGTTCCCATCTCAACTTCTACAAGACCTGTGTTGTTGATCTTTCCGCCGAGAGCGAAAACTTTAGTTCCTTTTGATTTTTCAGTTCCCATTGATGAGAACCAGTCAGCGCCTTTAAGGATGATTCTTGGAATGTTTGCCCATGTCTCAACGTTGTTTAAGATTGTTGGGCAATCGAAAAGACCTTTAACAGCAGGGAATGGTGGACGAGGTCTTGGCTCACCACGGTTACCTTCGATAGATCTCATGAGGGCTGTTTCTTCACCGCAGACGAAAGCGCCTGAACCTAAACGAAGTTCGATGTCAAAGTTAAATCCTTTTCCAAAAATGTTATCGCCTAAAACGCCAAGTTTCTTAGCCTGATCGATGGCTGTACGAAGTCTCTTGATAGCTGTAGGATACTCAGCTCTAACGTAGATATAACCTTTGTCAGAACCGATAGCATATCCTGCGATAGCCATTGCTTCTAATACTACATGAGGATCGCCCTCTAAAACTGAACGGTCCATGAATGCACCAGGGTCACCTTCATCAGCATTACAGCAAACATATTTCTGAACCTGTCCTCTGTTAGAGCAGGCAAATTTCCATTTCAAACCAGTTGGGAATCCGGCACCACCACGGCCTCTAAGTCCTGAGTCAAGCATTGTCTGGATAACATCATCAGGTGACATTTCATCAAGAACTTTTGCTAATGCCTGATAACCATCTCTGCCGATGTACTGGTTAATATCTTCAGGATCAATGAAACCACAGTTTCTAAGAGCGATTCTGTTCTGCTTCTGAAGGAAGATAGTATCTTCAAGGCATAAAGCTGTGCCATTCTTTGCAGGAAGAACAGTTCCAACAACATAATCCATAACAGGCTTTCCACCTAAGATATGTTTCTCATAAATCTCTGCTGCTTTTTCAGCAGTAAGTTTTACGTAAGTTGTTTTCTTTCCGCCCGGTTCGATTACTTCTGCGATAGGCTCGTACTGGCAGATACCAATACATCCTGTCTCAGAAACTAAAACATTTCCATTGTCTTTTGCCAGTTCTGAAAACTTGTCCATGATAGGACCAGCGCCACTGGCGATACCACATGTTGCCATACCAACAAGAATCCTTGTTTTATCTTCAGGTTCTAAGATGTCGGCAACAGACTGAGCTTTGATTTTTAATAAATCTACTTTTTGCATAACGACACCCCCTATTTATAACGCTGAAGGACAGATTCAACTTCCTGAGGAGCAACATGTCCATAAACATCATCATTAACTAACATTACTGGTGCAAGTCCGCATGCGCCGATGCAGCGGCATGTGTCCAGTGAGAACATACGGTCAGTTGTACACTGGCCTGGCTCTATCTGAAGAGAGTCCTCAAGTTTCTCTAAAACTTTTCCGGAACCTCTAACATAGCAGGCTGTACCAAGGCAAACTGAAATTCTGTATTTTCCCTTTGGATACAAGCTGAAGAAAGAGTAGAACGTAACAACACCATAGATTTTTTCCAATGGGATGCCCGTCTTATCAGCTATTACTTTTTGCACTTCGATTGGAAGATATCCGTAGATATCCTGTGCTTGTTGAAGGATAGGAATTAAAGCGCCAGGCTGATCCTTGTTCGCTTCAATAACATCCAAGAGTTTCTCTTTTAATGCCTCATCGTCATTAAAGGAAACTGCGTTTGTCTGAGCAGTCATAATTTCTTCTCCTTTTTTGTTATTTAGTTGTATCAAAGATACATTTCCAATACCGATATTATTTTACTATACGCCTAAATATGCAGGCAATAGTTGTTAAAAAAATAACGATGGATTTTTTTAGTACATAAGCGGAAAAGAGCACTCCTTTGATGTTTGCTAAGGTGAAAATAAGGCAAATATCGTTAAAAAAATAACGATGAGTTTCTTCTATAGATAAAAGAGTAAACCACAGAAATGATTTATTAAATCTTTTTTACAAGAGTAAAAGCTTTGTTGACTTTTTGGCTTTAAAAACCTATTATTATTGCAACTTAATATTTTGTGGCACAGGCCATGTGTGCGTTCAGTAGATGAAAAAGAAAGTTCATCTACTGATTTGTGACAGAAAATATAAATAAAAAAAGGAGAGAAATATGAACACATTAATGATCTGTGGAATCATTGCTGGCGTTATTGCATTAATTTATGCAGCTATATTAGCAGGCATGGTTTCAAAATCAGATGCCGGCAACGACAAAATGAAGAGCATAGCTAAAGCTATCTCAGACGGTGCAAAGGCATTCTTATTCTCAGAATACAAAATTCTGATAATCTTCGTAGTTGTATTAGGCTTAATCATTGGATTTGCAATCAGTTGGGTAACAGCTATCTGCTTCCTCATCGGTGCAGTCTTCTCAGTACTTGCAGGCTGGTTCGGAATGAACGTTGCAACAAAAGCAAACGTAAGAACAGCAGCTGCAGCTCAGGCAAAAGGAATGGCTGGTGCTTTAGCAGTAGCATTCAGAGGCGGCGCAGTTATGGGTATGTGTGTTGCTGGTCTTGGATGTTTAGGTGTTAGCGCACTTTACTTCATTACAGGTGATGCAGATGTAATGTTTGGATTCTCACTTGGTGCTTCTTCAATCGCACTCTTCGCCCGTGTTGGTGGTGGTATCTACACAAAGGCAGCTGACGTTGGTGCTGACTTAGTAGGTAAGGTTGAAGCAGGTATCCCTGAGGATGATCCTCGTAACCCAGCTACAATCGCTGACAACGTTGGTGATAACGTAGGTGACGTTGCAGGTATGGGTGCTGACCTTTTCGAATCATATGTTGGTTCTTTAATCTCAGCTATCACTCTTGGTGTTGTTTATGCATCAACAGCTTTAGGCGCAGATGCAGGCGCATTCAATAACTATGTATTATATCCAATTCTTATCGCAGCAGTTGGTCTTATTGCTTCTATCATCGGAACATTATTCGTTCGTGGTAAAGAAGGCGGAAATCCACAGACAGCTTTAAATATTGGTACATATGTATCAGCTATTATCGTAATCATCGTTGCTTTCATCTTAAGCGGAACAATGCTTGGAAATGTAAACGCAGCAATCGCTATCTTAGCTGGTATCATTGTTGGTCTGTTAATTGGTAAACTTACAGAAATGTACACATCAGACAAGTACGGTTCAGTTAAAGAAATCGCAAGACAGTCAGAGACTGGTCCTGCTACAACAATCATCTCTGGACTTGCTGTTGGTATGAAATCTACAGTTATTCCAATTCTTCTTATCTGTGTAGCTATCGCAGTTTCATATGCACTCATGGGCGTATTCGGAATCGCTCTTGCAGCAGTTGGTATGCTTTCAACAACAGGTATGACAGTAGCAGTTGACTCTTATGGTCCTATCGCTGATAACGCTGGTGGTATCGCAGAAATGTCAGGACTTCCTGAAGATGTTCGTGAAATCACAGACAGCCTTGACTCAGTTGGTAACACAACAGCAGCTATTGGTAAAGGTTTCGCTATCGGTTCTGCAGCTTTAACAGCACTTGCACTCTTCCAGTCATATGCTGACAAGATTGACATCGCAGACTTCTCAATCGACATCCTTTCAGCAAAAGTTGTTATCGGACTTTTCATCGGTGGTATGTTAACATTCATCTTCTCAGCTTTAACAATGTCTTCAGTTTCAAAAGCTGCTAACAGAATGATCGAAGAAGTTCGTCGTCAGTTCAGAGAGATTCCTGGAATCATGGAAGGAACTGGAGAACCTGATTACAAAGCTTGTGTTGCTATTTCAACTCAGGCAGCTTTAAAGCAGATGATCCTTCCTGGTATCGTTGCTATCGTAGCTCCTATCCTTTGCGGACTCCTTCTTGGTGTTGCAGCTCTTGGCGGACTTTTAGCAGGCGCTTTAGTATCTGGTGTTCTTATGGCTATCTTCATGAGTAACGCAGGTGGTGCTTGGGATAATGCTAAGAAGTACATCGAAGGTGGAAAGCATGGCGGTAAAGGTTCTGAATCTCATGCAGCAGCAGTTGTTGGTGATACAGTTGGTGATCCATTCAAAGATACATCAGGCCCATCAATCAACATTCTTATCAAGCTCATGACAATCGTTTCATTAGTATTCGTTCCAGCTTTCTTAAGCATTGGTGTAAACGGACTTATCGTATTCTAAGACGAATTGTTTTAAACAAACTTAAAGGGCTGTCCATTCGGACAGCCCTGTTTTTGTGACAGTGGGCACCGATAGGCGACCCGTGGTGACGTACCCGTTTGTCAACTTTTGAAGTTGCTAAAGATAATGGCAACAAAAAAGCTGCCCTTTAAAGGACAGCTTTTAAAATTTTTATTTTCCGTTTGCTCTTCGTGAAATTGTATTGTCATCGGTTTCGATTGCCGGATTTTCTTCTTTGAGTTGTTCGACTTCTTTCTTCCTTTTCATTACTGAGTAAGCAATTACAAAGATTAAAACGCAGACTACGATGACACCTAAGATGATTGTTGATGATGAGTATTCAGCAGTTGTCATTATTCTGTTTGCTGAGTAGTTGATCGCATTGACCATGTAGCCTTGGTTGTTGTTCTGACGTTCCTTATAGAACTTCATCAGATAATCATCAAAAATCTGAACGGCTTCTGAATCTAAAACAGCTTCTGCCTTTTCTCCTACTGCGTATCCTGCAGCTCCTTCATCATTTGGCTGGAAGAAAATTACAAAGTGTTCGCCGTCTTTAAAATTCTCCTCGTTATAAGCTTCGGCCATTTTTGTAAGTTCACTGTCGTCATAAGTGGTTTCTGTCGAAACAAATTTTACAAATGGCACAACGCCTGTCTTGTCGTAGAATGTTCCGGCGGCACTTCTGAAGGTTGAATCACTGTCGACAACTCCTGCCTCATCTTCGAAGATTACAGCGTTGTCGGAATTGAATTCCAGTGTTGAAGTAATTTTAGTTCTTTCTATCGTCGACTTTGTAATGTCTCTGTTTATTGCAGCCTGTGAGTAGAAGGTGTAAACAAGAACTATTAAAAGGACGATTATTATTACCCAGTTTGAATTCTTGCTTCGCATCCAGCCGCTTCCAATCTTTCCGGAGTTTCCGCGAAGGATGGAGTTGCCCATGAAGCCTTCTTCTTTGCTGTTGTAGTCTGAGCCATACTGCCTCATCTGACTTGAGAAGCCAAAGCCGAATCCACGATTTTGGTTCTGACTGCCGTCATACTTTCTGGCATCTTCCCATTTTTTGTCGGACCAGTTATCGTTTTGATCACTCATATAACTACCTCCTCAATATTCATATGGGAATATTATAATTAAAGCTGAAATTTAGGTCAACAATTTCTGAGGAGAAGCTTGGCACTGTTGCATAATTTTATTAAATCGAAAAATAAAACTTATTTACTCGCGAGTTAGATGCTAACACCCTTGAATTTCTAGGTTCATCGG